>OIZL01000136.1_pt1 | contig 63805 bp, 59 predicted proteins | sample 1588541 | NCBI WGS metagenome assembly OIZL01 (sample SAMN03283285) | human gut metagenome | biome: human-associated habitat; material: feces | host: Homo sapiens | place: Peru | collected 2012 | reverse complement strand
AGGCAAAACCCGTAAAACTCAAAAAAGTGGCGTTCAGCCACTTTTTTGACACTCTAAAGCGGGCTGACGCCCGCTTTTTGTGTTGGTCTTGCTTGCCGCGGTATGCTATAATCCAAGCATACCATCACTTGACAAGGGCATACAAGCCATGAAGGTCTGCTTTGGGGCGTTTCTGTGTCCCCTTGTCAAGTGATGATAACCATATCGGAGGTATGCAGATGTTTCGGATAATGGTGGTAGAGGATGATGTTAACTCAAGACGGCTGATGCAGGCCGTTATAGAGCAAAATGGCTATGAGGCTATTCCGGCGGCGGATGGGGTGGAGGCGCTTGAGCTTATGGATAAAAAGCACGTCGATCTTATCGTGCTTGACGTTATGATGCCGCGCATGGACGGATATGCGCTTGCAAAGGAGCTTAGAAGCGCCGCAAACAACGTGCCTATACTTATGGTGACCGCAAGGCAGAGCGCTAACGATAAAAGGGAGGGCTTCCTTTCGGGTACGGACGACTATATGGTGAAGCCGGTAGACGAGGAAGAAATGATGCTGCGCATAAGCGCGCTTTTGAGAAGGAGCAGGATAGTCAACGAAAGAAAGCTCACCATAGGCTCGACTACGCTTGATTATGACGGGCAGACATTAAGCGATAACGGTGGCGAGCGCGAGCTGCCGCCAAAGGAGTTCATGCTGCTGTACAAGCTTTTGTCATATCCCAACCATATATTCACAAGGCGTCAGCTTATGGATGAGATATGGGATATGGAAAGCAACACGGATGAAAGAACGGTTGACGTGCATATAAACAGGCTACGCGAAAAGCTTAAGGCGAATGAGGATATCGAGCTTGTCACCGTGCGCGGACTCGGCTACAAGGCGGTGAAAAGGCAATGAAGAAGCTTGGCGCGCAGATGATGATAGCAACGTTTACCGTGATGCTCGCAACGGCGGTGCTTACTGTAATAGTGCTGCTGCTGCTTGTGTTCCTTGACGCGCTGCCGGAGGTGAAATATCCGGCTATAATATGGCCGATGGTGGCGCTTGGCGTGTGCGTTGTTGTCGGCACGGGCATAAGCGCGCTTTTGACAAGATGGTACTTCAAGCCGATGAAGCAGCTTATAAACGCCACAAGAAGCATAGCCAAGGGCGATTTTTCCGTAAGGGTAGAGGAATCGAGCGTTAACAACGAGCTTGGCGAGCTTATGAAGAGCTACAACGTTATGGCGGAGGAGCTTGGCAGCACGGAGCTTTTCAGAAGGGACTTTATAAACTCATTTTCGCATGAGTTCAGAACGCCTATCGTGTCGATAAGAGGCTTTGCAAGGCAGCTTAAAAAAAGCGACCTTACGGACGAACAAAGAAGCGAATATACGGACATAATCATAAACGAATCGGACCGGCTTACCAACATGGCCTCCAACATACTTACGCTGACAAGGCTGGAGAATCAGCAGATAATAACCGACATAAGCACCTTCAGGCTTGACGAGCAGATACGCGCATGCATACTTCTGCTTGAAAAGGAATGGAACAAAAAGAATATAAACCTTGATATAGAGCTTGAAGAGGTGCAGTTCACATCAAATGAAGAGATGCTGGCCCAGGTTTGGCTGAATCTGTTTTCAAACGCTATAAAATTCAGCCGCGAGGGCGGGGATATAAGGGTATACTGCGGAAGGATGGGCAAGAACGTGCGCGTTGAGATAGAGGATCACGGCGTGGGCATGGATGCAGAAACAAAAAAGCATATATTTGAGCAGTTCTATCAGGGCGCGGGCTCGCGCGCGACCGCCGGCAACGGCCTTGGGCTGACTATTGCAAAAAGGATAGTTGAGCTTGCCGGCGGCGAAATAAATGTTGAAAGTGAAATAAACAGGGGCGCGCTGTTTATAGTTACATTGCCCTCGCAAAGGCGTTGAGCGCATTAAAACAAGTATGCTATGGCGACAGCTGAAGCGGCGGCCGCTCCGTCTCGGCGGGGACAGGCGCTGCGGATGCGGGGGACACGTCCGCAACGTTTGCTATGGCTTCCGCAAGGAACTCCGCCGCGTTCATAGCCTGTTCAAGCGTGTTTGCGTTGTGGCCTATTTCCGCAAGCAGGCAATGGCTTGAAACATGCTGGTTGTAGCGGCCGACCTTTACGCGTATGTTGCGCGCAAGCTCAGGATGTATCGAGGAGAGGTATTCGCTTATCGCCTTTGCAAGCGCAAAGTTGGATTGGAAATCGGGCATCTCGTCAAAGCCGGCGCCGGTCGCGCCCTCTCCCGTGCCTACAACAAACATTATCCTTGCGCTTTCTTTACCGTTTACAGTGATATAATCCGCCGCTTTTTCGGGATCGCGCCCGTATGAATCCCTGTGCAGGTCAATAAACAGCTCCAATGAAGGATACTCTTTTTTGTATTTTTGCATGGTGATGAGCGAGCGCGAATATGCCGTGGAAAGCTTTGGCGGCTCATGGTCGGTGGTATCGTGTATTGCCGTTATGCCATATTCTTCTTTAAGCAGTGCGCATAGCCTTTCGCCGACGGCGACAACGTTCATGCTGTTGTCGTGCGTGCGCCACTTTGAAGATGGCGTATAAGCATGCTCCTTTGTTGGGAAATAGGCTTCCGTTGCGTGTGTATGGTATATCAGTACCGTTGGCTTATCAGAGGATAAGCCAAGCGAAGCCGGTTTTTTCCCTGAATCTATCTTCATAAGCTCAAGCAGCACCTTATGGCTGACGCCTTCATCTGCGTCAACCCTGTCAAGCACTATCTCAATCTGAGGCATATGGCTCGGTTCAGGCGTTTCTATCGGCTTTGAGGCGCTTCTTGCGTGTATCAGCGCAGCCGCGCCAAGGCCTATCAGCGCCAGGGCAAAAAGCATGACGCCGAAGCGTTTTGCGCTGCTGTGCTTTCCTGCGGCGTGTATGCCGCGCTTTCGTTTTCTCATGGGCTTATCCTCCCCTCGTTAATCGTATGAGGGAGCATGCCCACTTATGCGATAAGAGAACGCACCTCCGCGTAATCCTTACCGAACAGGCACATGTTTATGCCGTCCGCCAATATGGTGCTTGTACATTCTATAAGCGAATCTATCTCCTTTGGCGTAACTATAAGCTCGCCTGTTTTTTCTGATATAGCCTTTGCGGCAAGCTCTTTTATCTTCTCCTCGTTGCCTAAAAGCCCAAGCTCGGACGCTATAAGCCCTATCGTATCCCGTGATATCGTGCTTGCGTACACAACAAGCGGCACTCCTACTGCTATAACGGGTATGCCAAGGCTCGCCTCGTCAAGCCCGCTCCTTATGTTGCCTACGCCCGCGCCCGGCTGTATTCCGGCGTCGCAAAGCTGTATTGTGGAGGCTATGCGCTCTGTCCTTCTTGAGGAAAGCGAATCTATGGCTATTATGAGCGAAGGCTTGGAACGCTCCACTATGCCCTGTATTACCTCCATAGTCTCTATGCCCGTTACCCCAAGAACCCCGGGGGAGACGGCGCACACGCTTCTTACTCCGTTTGGTATGGCGTCCGGCATGTATTGCTTTATGTGGCGGGTAACGAGTATTTTTTCGGCCGTCTTTGGGCCGAGCGCATCAGGAGTCACGGCCCTGTTGCCAAGCCCGACAACAAGAACTGTGCCCGATGCGCCGCCTTTATCTATAAGCCCTGTAAGCTCCGCTGAAAGCGCCTCGGTAACCGCTTTGATAAGCTCAGGCTCCCTCAGCACGAGGTCGGGAGCCTCTATGGTTATATAAAGGCCCTTACTTTTTTGCAGCGCGCTTGCCGCTTCGTCGGTATCAATCTTTATGCGCGATACGGAATAATGCTTGTTGTCCGTCCTTTCTTCACTGACCCCGTTGAGCGCGGAATTTGATTCGCGGGCCTCCATAGCAAGGTCTGTATGTATATTGCCGTACATTTTGCTCCTCCTTATTGGGTTAAAATAGACTCTTTATGTAGTATGCGGGAAAGCGGCGCACAATATTTGCGAAAAAATCGTGCGCTAAGCACGAAATATGCTTGCAAACTGCAAAAGAGCGTGATATAATGTCCGATGTTCGAGTAAAAATAACAAGGGGGAAACCGTTTTGGCAAACCATAAGTCCGCTTTGAAGCGCGTCAGCGTGACCGCTAAGAAAAACCTCAACAATCGCGTAATTACGTCCCGAGTCAAGACCGCTATAAAGGGCTTTGATAAGGCTCTTGAAAACGGCGACAAGGCTGCGGTAGACGCTGCTTATGTCAACGCTGTCAGCATCGTTGATAAGGCTGCCGCCAAGGGCGTTATACATAAAAATAATGCCAACCGCAAAAAGGCTCAGCTTGCCCTTAAGCTGGCCGCAAAGGCGAACTGAGCTTTAGCTCAGCTCAAATGCGAATAAAAGCCGATCCATATAAGGTCGGCTTATTTGCGTCAAACTGAGTTTTGATAACATCATACTACAACGAGCATAAGCGCATGTATCAGCGCGTCTTCGGCCCTGGCCTTTCCCGTAAGCTGCATGGTCGTGACCTCGGCCAACGCCAAAGCCGCGTCCGCAAGCCCCTTTAATTGCGCATTGGTGAGGCGCTTGGCGCTGTCGCTTACCCTCCATGCATAGCCCGGGCTTACGCCAAGCCGCCTGGTTATCTCGTCCTTAGCCGTGCGCTTATCCAAAAGCTCGCGCGCCTGTATTGTAAGCTTGGCTTTGTCCCTTAGGCGTTCGGCTATCATTATTGGCTTTTCGCCGTTTTCCATGAGCCCGTTAAGCGTTTTCATTCCGTCCGCGACCCGTCCGGCTATAAAGTGATCCAGCACCTCAAACACAACATAATCTATCTCCCTTGTAACGGTTTTTGCTATTGCTTCTTTCGTTATTTCGTTGCCTGCTCCTGCATAATCGCTCGCTTTGTTAAGCTCATTATAGAGCGCGGCGCTGCCGGTTCCGGCAAGGGCCACAAAAAAGCCTGCGGCGTCGTCCGTAATTGGCGCGCCTATAGCTTTAGCCTGCTTTTGTATATAGCGCTTTGCTTCAAGCTCGGTAAGCGGGCAAAACTCGACAGCCCTGTTCAGCTTTGCCATCGCCTTTACAAAAGCCGCCCTTCCGTCTGCCTTTCCCCTTATAAAGAATATGAGCAGCGTTGTATCGGGAATATGCTGAACATATTCGGCTATTTTTGCGGCGTCATCGTCCTTTGGCAATGAGCGGCACAGCACTATGCGCCTTTCCGCCATAAACGGCAGCGTTTCGCAGGCGGCTATAACATCGTTTGCTGAGGCTTGCTCCAAAACATCCATATTAAGGTCCCTGAGCGCCGGATCTATAAGCGCAATAATGGAAGCGAGGGTGTTCTCCTTTATGAAGTCCTCCTCGCCGTGCAGAAGATATGCTCCCGAAAGGGCGCCCTTGTTGGCCGCTAAAATAAACTCATTGCGTTCCATAAAAATATTATATCCAATATCCAGCCATCCTTCAAGACTTCACGGAACAATAAGCGTAAGGCCGGCGAGCAGTAGGAATACGGAAGCCATTATAAGCTTTTTACGCCTTGGCATAAGGCAATAGCGCGACAGAAAGACAATAGACGCAAAGTACAGCGCGCAGCCCGCGCCGCCAAAGCCGTTAAGCTCGATAAGGGAGCAGGGGAGCTTGGCAAAAAGTGCGCTCACGGCCTCGCTTGCATCTAAAAGCAGCCTTGCAGGTATGGCTATGAGCTTGCCAAGAGGGAATACGATATATGACAGCACGACTGAGCAAAAGCTGAGCACGAGTCCTAATGTGATAAGCGGAACTATGAATATGTTCGCAAATACGGAATAAAGCGGCAGCGTACCGAAAAAGGACAGCGTGAACGGCAGCGTGCCAAGCGTTGCGGCAACGGTGACCGCCGCCGGAGCCATAACGGAAGGGAGTCTTTTCATTATCGGCGCATACAGCATGGCGATGCCCAAAACGGCGGAGAATGACAGGCAGAAGCCGGCAGAATATACGCTCAACGGGGCAATAAGCAAAATTAGCAAAAATGCGAGCGACAAAGAGGAAAGCGTGTCCGCCTTCCTTAAAAACAACGGCGCAAACAATATGCAGGCAAACATTATAGCAGCGCGGACAAGCGACGCCGGAAAGCCTGCCAACGCGCAGTACAAGCACAAAAACAGGCTTACCGATACGGCTCTAAGCTTGGCCCTTGAAGCCGGTATAACGTACATTATCGCGGCGGACAGCGCGGAACATGCAGGCCGGAAAGCGCGAGCGTGTGCGATACGCCGACCGTTCTGAAAAGCTCCCCTTGAAAATACTCAAGCTTGCTCCTGTCGTTAAAAAGTATGGCCCTTGCGATGGGGGATGCTTCAATAAAAAGCTCGTCGCAGCGTGCAGCGAGCTTATCGACTATCAGCCCTGCAAGCTCAGACCTGCCGGTATTTGAGTATTTTGCATTTTGCAGCAGGATATCAAGCGCCTGTTTTGAACCGAGAGTCAGCGGCAGCATGCGGACGAACCCCAAGGCCGCGCCAAAAAGAAAAAGCGCGAACATGCGCTTGTTCAGCTTATATGCTGCATATGCAAGCATAAGCAAAGGGAGTGCCGCAACAGCAGCGGCAGCTCCCTCAATGTGCATGGCTATAATAACGCCGCCGCCAAGCCCAATGGCTAAAGGCACGAGCGGGCGATAATTGAAGGCAGACCCTTTTATAAGCTCGCCTTCCACAGCTTTATCAGAACGATGCTATCTCGTCGGCAGCCTTGTTGGCTATGACCTCTATTTCAACAAGACCTCCGGCAGGAAGGGCCGCCACCTGCACGCAGCTGCGCGCGGGGAAGTTGGGGGCGAAGAACTCGGCATATATGGCGTTGACCTTTACAAAATCCTTAAGGTCGGTAACAAAGACCGTGGTCTTAAGCACATCGTCCATAGATGCGCCGGCAGCTTCAAGCACGTTCTTTATGTTTGTAAAGGCCTGCCTTGCCTGGGCCTCAACGCCATCGCAAAGCTTACCTGTCGCGGGGTCTATGCCGAGCTGGCCGGAGGTGAATATATATCCTTCTATCTCTATAGCGTGGCTATAGGGGCCTATGGCTGCCGGTGCGTTTGATGCGTTTATTATCTGCTTCATTTGTGCTGTGTCTCCTTAGAATATATTTTTTGGGAAGCGCTGATTGATCCGGCGGTGCATCACCTGATCTTATCTGCCTTCGGTGTTCAACCTATGCTAACATTGCTTTTGCTCAGTGTCAAGCCGATATCGCTGTTCCACATTATATATGCGGCTTCGCCTGTGTCCGTATAATACCCCTTGCGCACGCCCGCCTTTTCAAAATCAAGCTGAGCGTAAAGCGCCTGCGCGCCGAAATTGTTTTCCCTGACCTCAAGCGTCATCTGCGTCGCGTCAAAAAGCCTCGCCGTGCGCATCATGCAAAGCATGACCCTTTTTGCTATGCCCTGCCGCCTGAAATCGGGATCGACGGCTACGTTGGTTATATGCGCCTCATCGTATATTATCCACATTCCGGCATATGCAATTACCCTTTTGTCCCTTTCAAAAACAAGGTAATGCGCTATGCTGTTTGTAAGCTCGTCCTTAAGCGACTGCCTTGACCATGGCGTGCGGAAGCATGTGCGCTCCAGCTCGTACACCCTGTCTATATCCATTGCCTGCATAGGCCTTACGATGTCAGCCATTTATTTATGCTCCTTGTACATGCGCTCCGCCTGCGTGGGCCTTAGATACAGCGGCTGCGCCTCTTTTACGGTAAGGTTCGAATCAAGCTTTTCGTTTGCAGGAGCGGCGAGCATACCGGCCGTAAGCATATACACGGCTTCGTCCGCAAAGCCTGCGCCCGGCATGCGGCTGAGTATGCTTTCCCTGTGTATTTTTGCCCCGTCGCCTGTAAAAACGGTGTTTTCGGGAAGCTTGCCCAAAAGCTCGTCTACAATCACGGGGGAGGGAGGGATAAGCTCATTGCCGTTATGATAAAGCGCCGCATAACCGTTGCCGTTTCGCGCGTCTATAAGGGCGCATACGGGCCTTGACGTCTCTATTGCCCGTGCAAGCGCCTCAAGGGAGCTTACTTCTATTACAGGCTTATTAAGGGCGTAGGCAATGGCGTTAGCTATGCATACGCCTATCCTTACCCCTGTAAAGGAGCCCGGACCAACGTCTGCACACACGGCGTCAATACCGGCTAAAGCGATATCGCCATCATGAAAGAGCGAATCAATAAGCGGCATTATGGTCTCGGAATGGGTAAGGCCGCTGTCGCTGAGCGCCTGCTTTATTGTTATGCCGTCCTTAGCTATGGCAGCGCTTGCGGCCCTGCCGGATGTAGATATCAGCAATATGCTGCTCATGCAATAGCCTCCAGTAGCCTTTCGTATTCCGCGCCGTATGCGGCAATCCTTATCCTCCTTGGCTCCGCCCCGCTGCCGCTTATATGTATCTCAAGCCTTTTATCGGGCAGCGCGTCCTTGACGTTTTCGCACCACTCCATCATTATAACTCCGTTTTGCGCCACATAATCGTCAAAGCCTATATCGTAAAGCTCATCGGCCGAACCTAACCTATATGCGTCAAAGTGAAACAGCGGCAGCCTGCCGCGGTATTCGCGCACTATAGTAAAGGTTGGGCTTATTATGCCGCTTATGCCCAGCGCAGCGGCTACTGAGCGTGTAAGCGTGGTCTTGCCCGCGCCAAGGCCGCCATACAGCGCGATAAACGCGCCCTTAAAAAGCGCGCTGCCTATCCTTTCGCCAAGCATGGCTGTTCCTTTTTCGGTCATATTCGAAAGGATAAGCTCCTTATTAGCGGCAGTATCCATCATATCAATCAAACATTCCTTTTGCTATACATTCGTTGCGGAAATCCATCAGCCTGTCCTCCGCAATAGCCTTGCGCACGCTCGCCATGAGCCTTTGCGAAAAGCGGATATTGTGCATGGTTATAAGCTGGGCGGCAAGTATTTCCTTGCACTTTACAAGATGCCGTATGTACGCCCTTGTAAAGCCGTTTTTACAGGCATAGCAATCGCAACCTTCTTCAATAACGGAAAAATCATGCTCAAACGTGGCGTTCCTCAGCATTTTTTTGCCTGTAGAGGTGAGCGCCAGCCCGTTCCTTGCTATGCGCGTCTGCAATACGCAGTCAAACATATCAACGCCCCTTATAGCGCCTTCAACAAGGCAATCAGGGCTGCCAACGCCCATAAGATAGCGCGGCTTGTCCTTTGGCATAAACGGCTCGATTTCCTCAAGCATCTCATACATCATGGGCTTTGGCTCGCCCACGGAAAGGCCGCCTATGCCGTACCCGGGGAAGTCCATATCGGCAAGCGTCTTTGCGCTTTCTATGCGAAGGTGCCTGAACGTTCCGCCCTGAACTATGCCGAAAAGGGCCTGATCCTCCCTTGTATGCGCTTTTTTGCAGCGCTGTGCCCATCTGTGCGTCCTGTTCATGGCGGCCCTCGTGTAGCTCTCGTCGCTTGGCCAGGGCGCACATTCGTCAAATACCATAGCTATGTCCGCGCCGAGGGCTTCCTCTATCTCCATCACCTTTTCCGGAGTAAAGAAGTGCTTCCTTCCGTCTATGAGCGAGCGGAACTCGACGCCGTCCTCTTTTATCCTGTTAGCAACGGCAAGGCTGAACACCTGAAAACCGCCCGAATCGGTAAGTATAGGCTTGTCCCAGCGCATAAATGCATGCAGGCCGCCGGCCTCCTTAACAAGCTCATGACCCGGGCGCTCAAAAAGATGGTATGTGTTTGCAAGGCATATCTCGCTGCCCGTATCCGCAAGATCTCTGGGCGTCATGGCCTTTACCGTGGCCTGGGTGCCAACGGGCATGTAGCAGGGCGTGTTTATCACGCCATGCGGCGTATGCAGCCTGCCGAGGCGTGCGCCGGTCTGTGCGCAGGTGTGTATCAGTTCAAAACGGAATAGTTCGTTCATTGTTCCCTCCCAAGTTAAATAAACAGGCAGCAATCGCCAAAGCTGAAGAATCTGTAGCGTTCCTTTACGGCGTGGGCGTATATGGCCAACACCTCCTCGCGGGAACAAAGCGCGCTTACGAGCATGAGCAATGTCGATTCCGGAAGATGGAAGTTGGTTATAAGGCCGTCTACAGCCTTAAAGCGGTAGCCAGGGGTTATGAAAATATCCGTCCAGCCGCTTTTGGCGTGGACTATGCCCCCGTTGTCGGCAACGCTTTCAAGCGTGCGGCAGGAGGTGGTGCCGACGGCTATTATCCTTCCGCCGCTTTTGCGGGCGTTGTTTATTTTTTCGGCTGCTTCTTCGGTAACCTCATAGTATTCGCTGTGCATGTGATGCTCTTCAACATTTTCAGCGGAGACAGGCCTAAAAGTGCCAAGACCGACATGCAGCAGCACATCCGCTATGTCAACGCCCATATCGCGCACCTTTGCAAGCAGCTCCTCGGTAAAGTGAAGTCCGGCCGTAGGCGCGGCAGCGGAGCCGTTTTGGCGGGCATATACCGTCTGATACCGCTCCTTATCGTCAAGCTTTTCGGTTATGTATGGCGGAAGGGGCGCTTCTCCGCAGCGGTCGAGCACCTCTTCAAGTATGCCCTTATAGTGAAGATATACTATCCTGCCTCCAGCGTCCGTAGGCGTTTCTATCTCAACGCTCAATTCGTCGCTGACTTTATATATAAGCCCCTGCTTTGCCCTTTTGCCAGGGCGCACGAGCGCCTCGTAGCGGTGATCATCAAGCCTTTTGAGCAACAGAAACTCCATAAGCCCGCCTGTATCCTCCCTGTGGCCATAAAGCCTTGCGGGAATAACGCGGGTGGTGTTCCTTACAAGCACATCACCCTTTTTAAGATGCTTGAGGATATCGGTAAACACCTCGTCATGCATCGTCTTTTCCTGCATGTTGTAACAGAGCATCCTTGCGGCGCTTCTATCCTTTATCGGGGTCTGCGCTATAAGCTCGTGCGGCAGGTCATAGTAAAAGTCGCTTGTTTTCAATCTATCAGTTTCCTCCGTTTGCGCGTGGCTTTATTATATTGAAAACTCCCGTCTATTGCAAGGCGGTTAAATGATATAGCAAAGATATAATAACAGAATGTTAAATATCTATTTTGCCGCTTGACTTGTTAAATGATAAAGGATAGCATATACATACGGGCTGCGAAGAATATCGCTTTGCGGCTTATATTAAGGAGATATTGATGAAAAAAGTCGTTTATATATATGCCAAAATGCTTACCGTTGCGGCCATGTTATTTGCCGCCATACTTTGCCTCGCAGCCTGTGCGGAAGAACAAAGCGAGCCTGTTATCGAAATACCCATGCTAACCCCGGGGCCTACGCCCACATTCGTGCCGGAGCCTGCGGAAACGGGGAACGATGCCGTGCTGCCATTGCAAACCCCCGTGCCTTCAGAAGAGCCTATTACCGGCATACAGCCTTCCGGCACGCCTGATATCAGCGGCGAAAAGCTTATTGCGCTCACGTTTGACGACGGCCCTTATGGCGAGGTCACAAACAGGATACTTGATGTTGTTGAGGCATACAGGGATCAAAACGTGCATGTAACGTTTTTTGCGCTCGGCTCTCAGGTGGACAAGTTTCCCAAGACCGTATTGCGCGCAAAGGAGCTTGGGTGCGAGATAGCGAACCATACATACGACCACAAGAACCTTACAAAAATTCCAACGCAGGAAATGATAAGCCAGGTTGAGGACGCGGCAGACCTTGTCGAGCAGATAACGGGCGAAAGGCCGAAGCTCGTAAGGCCGCCATACGGAGCGAAGAACGACGATGTTTATGCAGCGGTAAAGTATCCGCTGATACTTTGGAACATAGATACGCTCGATTGGAAAACAAAGGATACCGATAGCACTGTCGCCTCGGCGCTCGGCGCGGGCGATGGCGACATAGTGCTCATGCATGACTTGAGGCCTGAGACTGCCGCAGCGGTTGAAAAGATAGTGCCTCAGCTGCTGGAACAGGGTTACAAGCTTGTTACCGTAAGCGAGATGTTCGAGGCCAAGGGGATAGAGCTTACGATGGGCAAATCATACAGAAAGGCCAAGTAGGCACCGCAGGATGGATATAGATGAAAACCATGCTTATCGGCGCATTTGATCCGTTTGGCGGGAAAGGCAGCGTTTTACTATGCCGCAGCAAAGCCCGCCGATTTGTGTTATAATCATATATAGGTCAAACAAGGAGCTTATATATGGGGTACTTTTCAACCGGAGTAACGCGGGATAAACTGATGGTCCTATACGGACTTAAATCGCTCGGCATGCAGCCCACAAAGGCGCAGCTGGCGGATTTTTTCTGTATATATGATCTGCTTGGGTATTTTGAGGTGCAGAACGCATCGTACGAGCTGGAGGAGGAGGGCCTTATAAGCGCGGTCCCAAGGCCGTATGGGCAGGCATACTTCGTAACGCCGCAGGGCGAGCAAACGCTTGATATGTTTGCTGTTGAGCTTCCCAGCTCCTTGAGGGACAAGATAGCCGCAAGGGCAAAAGAGCATGCGCCAAAGCTTATAAGCCAAACAAGGTTTTCGGCCAGGACGGAAAGGGCAGGCGAGCATGCGCGAAGGGTCATATTAAGGGCTATGGAGCCGCATGGCGAGCTGCTCAGGATAGAGCTGCTGCTTCCGGACGAAGCTTCGGCGCGCCATGCGTGTTCGGTATGGGAGGAACGAAGCGAGGCTGTGTTCAGCGCGGTATATAACGAGCTTACAAGGGAGTAACAGGCCTATACAAACTTAAGAAGCTGGCGGATGTTTTCTTCGTCGGCTTTTCTTATGCGCTTTGCAAGCGATACCGCCCGCTCGTCGGCCCGTGTATACTCGTTCTGGGCGCGGGCAACGTTTATAAGGCTCATTGTACAGCCCTGTATAAGCATGTCCGCAAGGTGCGAGGGGCTGCTGTCTATTGCCGCGTTCAGCCTTAAGCCTAAAAGTATGGGCTGCTTCTGCGCCATGCTGGCGCCGCCGTCGGCAGCGTCAAAGGCGGATATTATCTGCTTTGCTTCCGTAAGTATGGCATGGTAACCGGCAAACATGTCCGCCATAACGCTCCTGAAGGAAGCGTCCCGTGATGATCTTATGAGCCGTGCAAGCACTAGCTTGCCTATGTCGGCGCTGTCGCTTATCTCGCGGCAAAGTTCTATCGTATCATTCATATTTTACTCACCTCGGCATTTAGCTTTTGCAGTATGGCTTTCGAATATTCGTCTTTTACTTGTCCATAATTAAACGTTGTATTATAATCTAATGTGGATATTGATGAAGCTATGTACAGCATATAGTGCATTGTGTGTTTGGAGGGAATATGTCTAAAGACTATACCGTAAGCGATATAAAGGTGATGGAAGGGCTTGAGGCCGTGCGCATGAGGCCGGGTATGTATATAGGCTCCACCGGCTCAAGAGGCCTTCACCATATGCTTTGGGAAATAGTGGATAACGCAGTTGACGAGGCCGCAAACGGCTATGCGGACACGGTAAGCGTTACATTAAACAAGGATAATTCGGTTACTGTTGAAGATAACGGCCGCGGCATACCTGTCGGCATACATGAAAAGCTCGGCGTGAGCGGGGTCGAGGTCGTGTATACTCAGCTCCATGCCGGTGGAAAATTTGATAACGACGCATATGGCTTTTCCGGCGGACTGCATGGCGTTGGCGCAAGCGTGGTCAACGCGCTTAGCGAATATGTTATAGTTGAGGTTGCTACAGAGGGCAAAAGCTATGTGCAGCGCTTCCATAGCTATACTGACGCAGAGGGCAATACCCATTCCGGCGTGCCTGAAGCGCCGCTCAAGGAGACTGGCCGCACAAGAAGAAGGGGAACAAGGGTAACCTTTCTTCCTGATAAAACGGTATTTGAAACCATAGAGATGAATTTTGAGATAATATCGAAAAGACTTCGGGAGCTTGCCTATCTTAACAGGGGCGTCCGCTTCACGCTTTGCGATGAAAGGGCGAGGGGGGATAAGAAGGAGCGCGAGTACCGCTTCGAGGGCGGCATTTCAGATTTTGTGAAATACCTCAACGCGGACAAGACCCCGCTTTATCCGGAGCCTATACATATATGCGGCCAAAAGGACGGCATAGTTGTTGAGCTTGCAATGCAGCACAACGATGGCTATTCAGAGAGCATATTCTCATATGTCAACAACATACCTACCACTGAGGGCGGCACGCATGAGACAGGCCTTAAATCCGCGCTTACAAAAATAATGAACGATTATTGCCGGAAAACGGGCGCATTGAAGGATAAGGACCCGTCGCTTAGCGGCGAGGACTTCAGGGAAGGGCTTACCGCCGTGCTTTCGCTTAAGATGCATTCCATACAGTTTGAGGGGCAGACAAAGACGAGGCTTGGCAATACCGAGGCTAAGCCGGCCGTCGAGTATGTTATGAACGAGCAGCTCGTGCCTTATCTTGAGGATCTTAAGAACTCCGAAACCGCTGCGCTTATGGCAGATAAGGCGCTTAAGGCGGCAAAGGTAAGGGAGTCCGCGCGCAAGGCAAAGACCATGGCAAGGGAGAAGAACAAGCTTGACAATGCTCCGCTCGTGGGCAAGCTTTCAAGCTGCACGGGAAGGGACTACAAGATAAACGAGCTGTTTATAGTTGAGGGCGACAGCGCCGGCGGCAGCGCCAAACAGGGCAGGGACAGGCGTTTCCAGGCCATACTTCCGTTGCGGGGCAAGCCGCTGAACGTTGAAAAGAAGCGGATAGATCAGGTTTTGCAGAATGAGGAGTTCCGCTCCATAATAACTGCCATAGGCACGGGCATTGGCGAGGATTTTGACATATCCGGCCTTAAGTACGATAAGATAATAATTCTTTCCGATGCCGATCAGGACGGCGCGCACATAAGGGCCATACTTTTGACGTTCTTTTATAGATACATGAAGGAGCTTATAACGGAGGGCCATGTGTACATGGGCCAGCCTCCGCTCTACAAGCTGCAAAAAGGGGATAAGACGCAGTATCTATACGATGACGCGGCTTTGAACAAGGCCATCAAGACCATCGGCAAGGGATACAGTCTGCAAAGATATAAGGGTCTTGGCGAGATGAATCCGGAGCAGCTTTGGGAAACAACGATGAATCCGGAAAACAGGACGCTTATAAGGGTGAACATAGAGGACGCTGCCGATGTTGAGCATCTAGTTACGCTGCTTATGGGCGATAAGGTCGGCCCGAGGAAGGAATACATAAGCGAATACGCCAACTTTAACAAGGTGGATTCGTTTGAAGAAAAGGCAAGGCGCCCAAAGGATGAAGGGAGCGCGCAGTAATGGCTAAAATAGACAACAGAACGCCCATCGCGGCCGATAAAAACATACTTATAAAAAGCATGGACGACGTTATGCACGAATCCATGCTGCCATATGCCGAGCATGTTATACTTGAACGCGCCCTGCCAAGGGTAGAGGACGGGCTGAAGCCGGTGCAAAGGAGGATACTTTACACCATGCTCGGCCTTGGCAACACGCCGGACAAGCCGCACAGGAAAAGCGCGCGCATAGTTGGCGATTGCCTGGGTAAATATCACCCGCATGGCGACTCCAGCGTGTACGATGCAATGGTGCGCATGGCGCAGGGCTTCAATATGCGTGCGCCGCTTGTTGACGGCCATGGCAACTTTGGCAGCATAGATGGCGACAGCGCCGCGGCCATGCGCTATACGGAGGCGCGCATGACCCCGCTCGCGCTTGAGCTTTTGCGGGATATTGACAAGGATACGGTAAAATTCAGCCTTAACTTTGACGATACCGAAAAGGAGCCGGACGTTCTGCCCGGGAGATTTCCAAATCTTCTTGTAAACGGGGCCAGCGGAATAGCCGTAGGCCTTGCAACGGCCATACCCCCGCATAACTTCGGCGAGACTGTGGATGCTGTTATAGCCCAGATGGAAAACCCTGAAATAAGCCTTGATGAGCTTATGAGGATAATACCGTGTCCGGATTTCCCGACAGGCGGTTATATACTCGCCTCCGATGAGATACGCGCAGCGTATGAGACCGGCCGCGGCAAGCTCACGGTAAGGGCAAAATGCCATATAGAGGAGCAGAAGAACGGCAAAAAGCTCATCGTAGCTACCGAGATGCCGTATCAGGTGAACAAGGCGAGGGCTCTTGAGGGCATACTCAGGATAACGCAGGAAAAGAAGGCCATGTTCGCCGGGGTCAGCGACATACGCGACGAGTCCGACAGAATGGGCATGCGCGCCGTTATAGAGGTAAAAAAGGATGCGGACGCGGAGAAGATACTTCAGTATCTGTATAAATATTCCGACCTTCAGGTGACGTTCGGCGTGAACATGGTAGCCATTGCGGACGGCAAGCCGCAGCAGCTTGGCTTGAAGGACATGCTGCGCTACTACATCGCACATCAGGAGGACGTTGTTACAAGAAGGACCCGTTTCGACCTTGACGCGGCCGAGAAGCGCGAGCATATTCTGAACGGGCTTTCTATAGCCGTGCTTAATATAGACGAGGTGATCGCGATAATCAGAGCCTCAAAGAACCCCAAGGCCGCAAGGGAGGCGCTCATAAAGCGCTTTGAGCTTACGGAGATACAGGCTCAGGCGATACTCGACCTAAGGCTGCAAAGGCTGACTAACCTTGAGCTGATCGCAATAGAAAAAGAGCATAAGGAGATACTTAGGACAATAAAGGAGCTGAAGGCAATTTTGGCGTCGCCTCAAAGGCTGCATGATGTTATAAAGGGAGAGCTTAAGGAGATAAAGGAGAAGTACTCGGCCCCAAGGGCAACCGAGATATTGGAGGCGGAGCCCACGATAGAGGTGAACGAGGCTGAGATAGCCGCCGAGGACGTAAGCGTATCCATAACGCCTGACGGCAAGCTTAGAAGGGTGCCGAGGAGGCAGCGCGATTCGCTAGCAAACGAGGCTGAACGGCCCGCATGGCGCTTCGATACGTCAACAGATAAAAAGCTTAAGCTGTTCACCAATCTTGGAAACCTCATTACCATCGGTGCGGACGAGATAGCGGAAACCAAGACGGGCGGCAAGGCCGTGAACCTTAACACGATAGCCCAGCTTGAAAAGGGTGAAAGGCTGACAGCCTGCTTTGACAGGCTTGATGAAGGGGAGCTTTTGTTCTTCACCAGGCAGGGCAACGTAAAGCGCACGGCGGCCAGCGAATACATAACAAGAACGAAAAAGATACAGGCAGCCGCGCTTAAAGCCGGCGACGAGATAATCGGCATAGAACCTGTTAAGGGGGCCGGCTATACGACGCTGCTCATAACAAAGCTTGGCATGAGCATACGCTTTGAAACCGATACCGTGCCGGCGATGGGCAGGGTATCGTCCGGCGTAAAGTGTATAAAGCTCGACGCCGGCGACGAGGTGGTATACTTTGGCCAGATAACTGACGAAGGCGAGATACTGACCATAACGGACAGGGGCTATGCCAAGAGGAGCTTTGTGTTTGAATACGATATACAGGGCCGCAACGGCAAAGGGCTGAAGACGTTCGACTTTAAGAAGAACGGCAGCAACGGCACGGCAATAGCCGCGGCGTTTCATGTCACCATGCCGTTTGCGTTTATGGTAAAGCAGTTCCACGGTACTGAAACAAGGATAGATACGACCGAGCTTGTGCGCATAGAGCAGCGCGCGGGCAAGGGCAGCATACTTGTTATGGCGTTGCTTGACGATGTTGTGACCGGCGCATACAGGCTTGATTCATAATATACGGTTTAAGTACATATCCATTTAACATCATATTTTTGATGGAGAGTGGGTATGGGGTATACGCGTGATGAAAACAGCCTTTTCCTGTGCGGAAGGCTTGCCGAAGGGCTCGTTGCCGAGCATGAGGCATACGGCGAAACGCTTTACGTTGGCGCTATGGACGTTATGAGGCTCAGCGGTACTGTAGACACTCTGCCTATAACCGTTCCTGGCAGGATAATGCAGGATGTAAGCCCCGGCGACTACATTGAGCTTCGCGGCCAGCTGCGCTCCTACAACAGGCATTATGAAAACGGCAGCAGGCTTTTGATACGCGCCTTTGCCCGAGATATGGCGATAAAGACGGAGCCTGTATGCTGCGCCAACAGCGTGCTGCTGACGGGCAGCATATGCAGGCCTACGGTGTTCAGGGTAACGCCGTTTTGCCGCGAGATAACGGATATCCTGCTTGCCGTTAACCGCGACTATAAAAAAGCTGACTACATACCCTGCATAGCCTGGGGGAGCGCCGCGCACATAGCGGCAGGCCTCAGCGTGGGCGCAAGGATAAGGATAGAAGGCCGCCTGCAAAGCCGCAGCTACACAAAAACGGAAAATGGCGTGAGCGAGGTGCGCACGGCATATGAGCTTTCCTGTACGCATCTTGTGCAATTGTAGCGCGGCAGAAGCCAAAGCGTTAATACACAAGGGAAATGCCAAACGAATCATGGCTTCCCTAAAGATAAAATGACAAACGGAGAGATACTATGTCAATGGACGGGCTGAGCCTGTATGCTTCTATGCTGGAGCTTAGGAAAACGCTTACAGGCGGAAGGATAGACAAGATACAGCAGACGGATAAGGAGGAGCTGCTCCTGTCCGTACGCGGCGCTGGCGCTAATTACAGGCTGCTCATAAACGCATCTGCCGCGGACAACAGGGTGCAGCTTACTGAGCTGAAAAAGCAGGCTCCGGCGGAGGCGCCCATGTTCTGCATGCTTTTAAGAAAGCGCATATCAGGCGGAAAGATACTCGGCTTTGAGCAGAGCAGGCTGGACAGGGTGTTGAAGATAACGATAGAAGCGTATAACGAGCTTGGCGACCTTGCTCAGCTTTCGCTTTATTGCGAGCTTATGGGCAAACACTCAAACATAATACTTGTAAATGATGAAGGCGGCATAGTTGACGCGATAAAGCATGTTGGTCTTGGCATGAGCGCGGTAAGGCTTGTGCTGCCCGGGCTTGAATATGCCGCGCCACCCGCTCAGGACAAGCTTGACCCTTCATCGGCATCAAGGGAGGATTTTGCAAGGTCGCTTTGCGCTGTTGGCATAAGCATAGGCAAGGCGCTCTCAAACGCTTTTTTCGGGCTTTCTCCGGCGGTGGCGGAGCAGCTCGCCTCTGTTTACACGGATAAGCGGGATTGCAGCGAGCTTGATGCGCAAGCGCGTATGGAGCTTGGCGGAAGCATTTTTGATTTCTATAAAAAGCTTGGCAAGGGCGAAATAAAGCCATGCTGCGTATTGAATGAGCTTGGCGAGACTGTGAGCGTATACCCGTTTACACTGAATGGCGAGGGCATAAAGCAGTATCAAAGCATCTCCGCCGCATTGGACAGCCTGTATGTTAACAGCGACAAAAGGGAATGGGCAAAGCGGCACGGGGCAAGCGCAAGGAAGATACTTCAAAACAATATAGAGCGTTGCGAAAAAAAGCTTGCGCTGTATGCCGATGCCCTGAATTGCGAGGATCAGCTTGAAAAAAGCAGGCTTTATGGCGAGCTGCTCACGGCAAATCTTCACTCTATACGCAGCGGAGACGATAAGGCTGTTGTTGAAAACTACTATGCCGACCCTCCGGAAAAGATTGCGATACCGCTTGATAAGCAGCTCAGCGCGGGCGATAATGCGCAAAGATACTATAAAAAGTATCAAAAGCTGAAATCTGCACGCGACATGGCAAAGCTGCAGCGCGAGCAGACAATGGAGGAGCTTGGCTACCTTGAAGGTCAGCTTGACAACTTGACCAAATGCACGGCCGAAAACGAGCTTATGGAGCTTATAGACGAGCTTAGAGAGCAGGGCTACATAAAAAAAGACAAAAACGACAGGAAGCGGATGAAAAGGGCCGCGTCAAAGCCTATGCATTTTGTTTCATCAGACGGGGCAGATATATATGTAGGCAAAAACAATAAGCAGAACGACGAGCTTACGCTGAGGTTTGCCTCTGCCAACGATATATGGCTGCACACAAAGAATATCCCCGGCTCACACGTTATAATAAAGTGCCAAAATGGGCCGAGCGACGCTGCGCTCAACCAGGCCGCCCAGCTTGCGGCATATTATAGCCGCGCAAGGGGAGGCGAAAACGTGCCTGTTGACTACACCATGAAAAAATACGTAAAAAAGCCAAACGGAGCAAAGCCGGGAATGGTTATATATACAACCAACAGGACAGCCTATGTCACCCCGAGCGAGGCCTGCATTAAAGCCATAAAGCAGCTGTAAGCGATATGCGCTTAAGCATAGTCCGCCAAATGCGTGAATAATATTATGTAAAAACGCGAACGGAGGGCGGATATGAATAAACGCATATATTGCGCTTTAGCTGCTGCGCTGTGCATATGCATGGCGGTGTGCGGCTGCGCGAAGGAGGCGCCGGTCGCCGCCGGCCAATATGAGGAAGGCGAAAACAGCGAAGCCGGATTAAGGCGTACCGTTTTGTATTATCAGGACGATGATGGCTTTATAGTGCCTGTGATGAAGCTTATACCATGGGAGGAGGGGATAGGCAAGGCGGCGTTGAGCAACCTTGTTGACACAAAGGAGAACCGCGCCGCGGCTACCGCCCTTGGGCTTAAAACCACTATACCGGAGGGTGTGGAGTATACGCTGAGAATACGCGATGACGGCGTGGCGACGATAGACCTTAAGGGGCTTACGGCATTGCCGGATAAAAGCAGCGAGCAGGCTATGGTAACAAGCATAGTGAACAGCCTTGCCGAGTTTCCGGCTATAGACGCGGTGACCATCACATTAAACGGTGAAAAGATCACAAAGCTTCCCAACGGTACGGAGCTTAAGGAGGCGATGAAGCCGTTTATGCTCAACGCGGAAGAGGGCGACTTAAGCGCCTCTGCTGACGGCGCAAAGCCCCTTACGCTCTATTTTGCAAACTCATCCGGAAGCCTCAACGTGCCTGTTACAAGATACTGTGAAGGCGGAACGGGCTTCAAAACGGCTGTTGAGGAGCTTATAAAGGGGCCGGACAGCGCGGCGCTTATGAACAGCTTCCCCGAGGGGACAGAGCTTTTGAGCGCGGAGCTATACGACGGCGTAGCCAGGGTGGATCTGAGCGGCGAGTTTTTGGCCGCCCAGTATGTTGACGGCATGGCGGAGACCGCATTTGACACGCTGTTCCTTACCGCAAGCGCTATTGACGACGTATACGAGCTGGACCTGTTCGTAGAGGGCGAGCCGTGCGCGCTTACCGTAAACTGCATGGCGCCAATGTATGCCAACACGTTCCAGTAATAGCAAATAAAAGCTTATCAGCATATATAAAACAACTTACACAAAGGAGAAAAGGCGAAATGAAGCTTGTAATAGCCTCTAACAATGCCCATAAGGTGCGCGAGATAAAGGAGATACTTTCCGGCTGTTTTGAGGAGATACTCTCCCTCAAGGAAGCCGGAATAGTTATCGACGTTGTTGAGGACGGAAAAACATTTGAAGAAAACGCGCTGAAAAAAGCCGAAGAGGTGCTTAAGGTATGCTCTGCCGACGCCGCGCTGAGCGACGACAGCGGGCTTATGGTTGACGCGCTGAACGGTGCGCCGGGCGTATACAGCGCGCGCTTCGCTGCCGATGGCCATGACGATGAGGCGAATAACAAAAAGCTCATCGCCCTGATGCAGAACGTTGCGGACAGCGAGCGCACCTGCCGCTTTGTAAGCGCAGTAGCCTTGGCAAGAAGGGACAAGGCGCCTCTAATCTGCCGCGGCACGGTGGAGGGCAGGCTTTTGAGGGAAAAGCGCGGCGAAAACGGCTTTGGCTACGACCCGCTGTTCTTCTATGAGCCGGCAGGGCTTTCCTTCGCGCAGATGAGCGCGGAAAGCAAAAATGCGGTAAGCCACCGCAGGCGCGCGCTTGAGAAGCTGAGAAACGAGCTTGAGGCTGAGGCTGAAAAGAAGCAATGATAGTTGGAGTATTGAGCGATACCCACGGCGATGTGTTCGCGGTTGAGCAGGCATACAGGAAGCTTGAGGAAGCGGAAGCGTGGATTTTCCTTGGCGACGGGCAAAGGGAAGCGGACTGGCTTGAAATGGAATCAAACAAGCCGGTGTACAGAGTGAAGGGAAATTGTGATGTGGGCGACATACCGGCGGAAATGGCGCTTACCCTGGCCGGAGCAAAGCTGCTTATCGCGCACGGGCATACGTTTGCCGTAAGCTATGATAGACTTAGGCTCGCGCTGAGGGCCCAGGAGCTTGGCTGCTGCGCCGCTTTATACGGGCATACCCATGTGTCTGAAATAGAATACATGGCCGGCGTGCAGCTGATATGCCCTGGCAGCCCGTCGGCGCCGAGGAACGGCCGCGCAAAAAGCTTTGCAAGGCTCGATATCCGCGATGGGAATGTGCTCGCGTCGATAATAGCGTTGTAACAATTATGAATTTATGCCGCACCTTGATGCGGCTTTTTATTGCAAGTTGACATATAGAGGGCCGCAAAAGAACATACAGGATAACCGAAAAGGGAAAAAGCGCGTACAGAGCAGAGCTGAGACGGCTTGAAAGCATTATAGACGACGCAAGGACAGAGGGGACGTACTGTGCCAAATAAGCGAAAGAATGGGCGTCAAAGCTAATTAAATAGCTATGGCAGCACAAGTATGCGTATGGTTATCACCGCCGCGCCGCTGAGCAGCAGCGCAAGCAAAAAGCTTACCTCGCAGCACAAAAGCACTATCAATATTATTATAAATAATAATGCCGAGCGTATGGTCTTGCGCTTTACGCAGCGCTTGCGCACAAATACCGTGGCAGGCCTTCTTTGCAGCATGGAAATCCCCCCTTCTTATATACCATAATACGCGCCATGCATACCTTTGTTGCCGCCGTCACCACAGATGAAGTTACAGAATATTGTGTGGTATAACGATATGGAGGCCAGTATGAACGGCAATAATGATCTTATAGTTGAATTTGACGGCGTAAGCCTTAATTATCACGATGCGCAGGGCGAAACCGCAGCTATATCCAACCTCAGCTTCAGTGTTAAAAAGGGTGAGTTCGTATCCATAGTAGGCCCGTCCGGCTGCGGAAAGACGAGCGTGCTCAGCCTTGTTGCGGGCATAACCAAACCGAGCGGAGGCAGGCTGAGCCTCAACTGCGGCAGGCCGGGATACATGTTGCAGCAGGATCATCTGCTGGATTGGCGCACGGTGGAAGGCAACGTACTTCTCGGGCTGGAGGTGCAGAGGAGCCTTAACAACGAAACGCGCGCATATGCGCTTGGCCTGCTTGAAAGATATGGATTAGGGGAGTTCAGCGCGCGCTATCCGGGTCAGCTTTCCGGCGGCATGCGCCAAAAGGTGGCGCTTATAAGGACGCTTGCCACAAAGCCCGAATTGCTGCTTTTAGACGAGCCGTTTTCAGCGCTTGATTTCCAAACGCGCTTAAGGCTTGGAGACGAGATCCATTCTATATTAAAGGAAGAGGGGAAAACGGTAATACTCGTTACCCACGATATATCTGAGGCCGTATCCATGGGCGACAGGGTGCTTGTGTTTTCCTCGCGCCCAACGCGCATAAAGGCGGAGCATATAATAGATATAGATGAGCAAAAGCCCATACAGCGGCGCAACGCGGAATCGTTCAAGTATTATTTCAACGCTATATGGAGGGAGCTTGACCATGACGAAACATAGTGCCGCACAATACGGCTTTTCGCATGAGCATAGGGCGTATGTTGCGCGCCTTATACGCAAAAAGCGCCTCGTGACGCTGTCGCGCTGGGCGCTGCTCGTTGCGCTTATATCGCTTTGGGAGATATTTGCAAGGGTCGGCATGATAGACCCGTTTATAGGCAGCTCTCCTGTGCGCGTGGCACAGACCGTGTTCAGGCTTTACTCCGGCGGAGAACTGTTTACGCATATCGGCATAACGCTTTATGAGACCGTACTGGGCTTTTTTTTAGGCACGGCCGCAGGAACGCTGATAGCAATAGGGCTGTGGTGGAGCCCAACGCTGTGCGATATTCTTGACCCTTACCTTGTTGTGCTTAACGCGCTGCCAAAGATAGCCCTTGGGCCAATACTAATAGTGTGGTTCGGCGCCGGCATAACGAGCATAGTGGTCATGGCGCTTTTGATATCGCTTGTTGTCACCATAATGACCGTGCTTGCCGGATTCAATGAAATAACCGGTGAAAAGCAGCTGTTGATGAAGACGCTCGGCGCAAGCAAGCTGCAAATATTCACCATCGTGGTGTTTCCGGCATCTTTACCGACTATAATGAATGCGCTCAAAATAAGCGTAGGCATGAGCTGGGTAGGCGTGATAGTTGGCGAATATCTGGTATCAAAGGCCGGACTTGGCTATCTTATAGTGTACGGTGGCCAGGTGTTCAAGCTTGACCTTGTTATGGCCAGCATAGTTGTGCTGTGCGTGCTTGCGGCGCTTATGTATTACGCTGTGGCATATACGGAAAAACGGCTCGTGAGGTGGCGCTCGCACATAGGCTGATGTTGCTAAGAGCCGAAAATATGTGCTATCATAAGCCTTACATTGAGCTTGGAGGCGCATATGACAAACGAGTATATGCTTGAAACAGCCATGCGGCAATCCGCGATAGACCTTGGCTGCGACGCCGGCGATTTTACCTCGTCAAAGCCAAAGGCGGTGATATCAAAAGCCAACGAAAATGCCAGAAAGTATCTTGAACTGCCGTTCTACTGCCAGCTTGTCAGCTACGGCAGCAACGTTGTAGCCTCCGTTGATGAGGAGATAAAGCATGATGTGGAGGCATATATTACAAAGTACGCCCCGGAGCATTGCTTTGAGACGCCGAATATGCTCGTGCTCCAGCGTGCGCTGAACATGCGCGGCATGACGGCATGCTTTATGGCGGAATACTGGCTTTTTGATATAAACAGAGCGGAGCGTATAGAATGTCCGTACGAGATGCGCATACTTGGGCCGGAGGATTTCAAAGAGCTTTATCTTCCGCAATGGAGCAACGCGCTGTGCGAAAAGAGAAAGCACCTTGACGTGCTTGGTGTGGGCGCATACGATAATGGGGAACTTGTGGGCCTTGCCGGAAGCAGCGCGGATTGCCTTGATATGTGGCAGATAGGCGTGGACGTTTTGCCGCAGTATAGAAGAATGGGCATAGCCAGCGCGCTTACCTCAAGGCTCGCGCTTGAGATAATAGAAAGGGGCAGGGTGCCTTTCTACTGCTGCGCGTGGTCTAACATAAAAAGCGCAAGGAATGCCATACGCGCGGGCTTCAGGCCGGCATGGGCGGAGCTTAGCGCAAAAAGCATAGCCTTTGCGGATGATATGAATAAATAAATACCGCAAAATAAGTATTGTATAAACCTGTCCGCTTAAGGCAATAATCCTTCCCATAAATCCATAAAAGGGAAAACAGGAGGGGATAATATGCTGTTTGCAAAAAGCGGGCTTTTTTCAAGAGCAGCCGCCATGGATCTTGGCACAGTAAACACTGTTGTGGCAATACAGGGCAAGGGGATAGCGCTTAATGAGCCAACGGCTGCCGCCGTATACAGCGAAAAGGAAAAAGCCGAAGGAATAATAGCCAGCGGAGAGGACGCGGTAATGCTGCATGGGCGCACTCCTGGCGGCGTAAACATAATTTACCCGATGAAGGAGGGCGTTATTGCCGACATAAACGCCGTGAGCGATATGATGACGGACTTTTTTATAAAGGCCTTTGGCAGAAGGAGGGGCGCCGCCGGAGCGAGCCTGACGATATGCCTGCCCATGTGCGCCACGATGCTTGAAAGAAGGGCTTTGAGCGAGGCCGTAAGGGCATGCGGCGCAAGGGAAGCGCTTGTGCTTGAGGAGCCTATAGCCGCGGCGGCCGGAGCCGGAATAGACGTGTTTGCGCCTGTAGGCAGCATGGTAGTGGACATAGGCGGCGGCACATCCGACGCGGCTGTGATAAGCTTTGGCGGCATTGCGGCGCAAACGAGCGTGCGCACGGGCGGCAGAAACATAGATGAAGCCATAGTTGAGTATGTTGCGGCGCAGTATTCTGTAAGAATAGGTGAAAAGACGGCCGAAAACGTTAAGCTCAAGCTCGGCGCGGCGCTCATAGGCGGAACAGAGCGAATGCAGTGCAGGGGCAGGAGCATAAAGACCGGCCTTCCGGAAACGGTAACGCTCAATTCGGGCGAGATAAGCCACGCGATAGCGCCTACTGTAAGAAAAATAACAGAGGCCGTTATAAAAACGCTTTCGGAGACACCGCCGGAGCTTTCTGCGGACCTAATAGAATCAGGCATAGTGCTTACCGGCGGCGGAAGCATGCTGAGGGGGCTTGACAAGCTTATAGCGCATGAAACGGGGCTTAGGGCAACCGTTGCCGAGGATCCCATGTACTGCGTGGCGCTTGGCGCGCTTAAGCTGAGCGAAGACGCGGATAGCTTTGAATCGCCTGTATACGCCTGATACTGTTTATTTAATTTAACTTAGTGTGACGTTTTGTGCTAATGCCTTGCGTGTGCGGCTGCAAACTATTATAATAAACACGTTAAAAGATATTATTATAGAAAGGATGCCGGCATGCGCGGAATACTTAAAAACAAGCCGCTTATCATTATGCTCATAGCTATACTGCTTTTGGGCATATTGGCTTTTGTAACCTCCGCGGACAGGTCGGTATCCTGGATAGAAAGTACCTTGGGCTCCGTAATACAGCCTGTGCAGAGCTTTGCTGCAAAAGCGTCAAACGGCATAATCAGCTTCGTGCAGAAGGTGTTCAAAACGAGCGACGCCGACAAGGAGCTGGAGCAGCTTCAGGTGCGCATGGCCCAGCTTGAGCAGGCTGCCGATGAAAACGCCAAGCTAAAGGCTGAGAATGAACGGCTCAAAAAGCTTTTGAACTATGTTGAAACGCTTGAAAACTATGAATACGTTACAGCCGTTGTAACAGGCAACAGCCAGGGCGTTTGGTTTGAAACCTTTACCATAAACGCGGGGCGCAACAAGGGCATAGAAAAGGACATGCCTGTTGTTTGTGCGGAAGGGCTTGTCGGAAGGGTGATAGAGGTAGGCGCGAACTGGAGCAAGGTCACGGCTATAATCGACCCTTCAAGCGAGGTCAGCGTTATGGTGGAGCGCACAAGGGATATAGGCGTTGTAAGGGGCTCCTTCAGCGCGACGAGCGATAACCAGCTTGAGCTTTATTTCCTGCCCTCAGGCTTTGACCTTGTGCCGGGGGATAAGATAGTTACAAGCGGCATGAGCAGCATATTCCCCAAGACCATAACGGTAGGCACCGTTTCCGAGGTAACAAGAAGGTCGGCCGAAGGCTCGCAGTCAAATGCTATAATAGAGCCTGCGGTGGACTTTGGGCATCTTGAAGAGGTGCTTGTGCTTGTGCCTAAAGCGGCGGAGGAATAGCCTATGCGCAGGTTGTATATAGTTGTTGCAATGGCTGTGGGGCTGTATCTTGATTCGGTGTTTTTTGCAAAGGTGAATATAAGCGGCATCAGGCCGGATGTGCTTATGGCGATGGCGGCCTCTTTAGGGGTGCTGCTCGGCATGAAGAGCGGAGCCATAATCGGCCTGTGCACAGGGCTTATTGCGGATATACTCTTTTCGCCGCGCATAGGCCTTAGCGCAATGGGCTACATGTTCGCAGGCTGGATAGGCGGGATATTCTATCAAAAATACTATGCTGACAATATAATAATCCCTGCGCTCGTGGCTTTGGCGGGGGCGATATTCAAGGAATGTGTTATGGCTGTGGCCTCGGCATTATCCGGCGCAAGGTTCAGCTTTTTTGCCGTGCTTGGAACATACATAATACCCTGCGCACTGCTTTCGGCGGCGGTGTGCATGCTGTTTCACGCCATAATGCGGCGGGCGCTTGCAAGCCAGCTTAAGGTGGAACGCACATATGAGCATGACAGCCATGCTCAGGGAGGCGTTAAATGAAAAAACCGGTATCGCGTTTAATAATCATATGCGTCTTAATGATAATAATGATGGGCGCGCTCATATACCGGCTTGGCACGCTTACCATAAAAGAGGGCGAGGCCTGGGCAAAAAGCGCGGACAACCGTTCCACCCAGACCATAGCCATAAAGGGCGAGCGCGGCAAGATAATGGATAGGAACGGCGTTGTGCTTGCTTACAGCGAAACCTGCTACAATGTTGAGTTTTTAAGAAATGCCGACAACCGCACAAAGTACGATTCCGCAATATATACGGAATCGCTTATAAAGGCCATAGACATAATAGAAAAAAGCGGAGGCAGCACGATAGACGCCTCCTACATAGTGCTTGACGAAAACGGCAGTAGAGCCTTTGACTGGAGGATAAGCGGCGTAGAAAGCAGCGAGGCCAAGGAAAGGGTAAGGCGTATACGCTACAAGAATTTCTGCGAGGCTATGGGCATCACTATAAATGATCCGGACGGCTACGGCAAAACGCCAAAGGACCCTTCCACATGGAATATGGAAAAGTGGCCGACTGCCGAATATTCATATAATTATCTCAGAAAAAACTGGTACATACCGGAGGAGTTCTCATTTGAGCAGGCCAATAAGATAATATCGATAAGGCAGGAGGTCGCGCTGAATAACTACAGGGCGTATGAGCCGGTGACTATAGCCTACAACGTGAGCCAGGAAGTAGTGAGCGAGATAGTTGAACGCTCGGATGAGCTTGTGGGCGTGCAGATAGCGCAAAGCACAACGCGCGTTTACCCGAGGGGCGAAACGGCGGCCCATATATTGGGGTACCTGTCAAAAAGCGCCGATACGGTGAGCGCCTCAAAGCTCGTATCGATGGGCTATAAGCGCGATGAGCTTAAGCAGTATTATCTCAAGGATGACAACGGCGGCTATATACTGGGCGACGACGGCGATTATCAGGTCAAAATGACCGATAAGAGCGGGCTCGCTTATTCAAATGACGATTATATAGGCGTTTCCGGAGTAGAGTACACAATGGAGGCCTATCTGACCGGCGCCACGAAGCAGCGTCAGGGCTCAAGAGAGGTTGAAATAAACAAGAACCTGAGCATAACAAGGGAGCTTTCCTCCACACCGGCGAAGGACGGGGACAACGTTATGCTGACGGTGGAAATTAACCTTCAGGCAAAGTGTGAGTCTGCGCTTGCAAACCTTATAGCAAAAATGAGGAGGCAGGAAGAGGAGCTTATAGCTGATGACGCCGAAAAGCCGGAAAAGGAACAGAAATATAAGGGCAAAGACATAGACCTTGCTGCCACGGGAGCAATAGTCGTTATGGATCCGAGAAGCGGCGAGGTGCTTGCAATGGCAAGCTATCCTTCGTTTGACCCGAACTGGTTCATGATGGGCTTGACGACGGAGCAGGTCGACTACCTGTTTGGAGACGGGGCTGACAAGACGACGCCTCTTAGAAACAAGGCCATATCGGAGCGCAACGCGCCCGGCTCTATATTCAAGCCGGCTACGGGTATAGCCGGCGTCAGCGAGGGCGTAGTAGGCATAGAAGAGCTGATAAACGACCATAATGACGGCGGCTACTACTATTTCTATACAAGAGATGAAGACGGTAAGATCAAAGTACAGAAGCAGGGCGCGCCAAGATGCTGGAGCTACCGTGACCACAGCGCCCATGCCAACATAAATCTTACTCAGGCGTTAACGTTTTCCTGTAACTATTATTTCTGTGAGATAGCGAACAGAATGGGTATAGATAAGCTCAACGAATGGATAGGCAAGTTCGGGCTTGACAAAAAGACCAACATTGAGCTTACAGGCGAAATGACCGGCATAGGCGGCGGCCAGAAGGTGCTTTTTGATAACGAGCTGCTTGACGATAACGGCGAACTTAGCATAAGCCGCCAGAAGACCAGCCTTCCCGTGCTTATATATAACAGCATCAGGGAAAGGCTAAAGGAATACGTTACAAGGCGCAGTATGGAAATTGACGATGCCGCGATTAGAGCATGCGCATTAAGGCTGATGATGCTGCAAGACGGCAAGGGCCTTGACGGTAAGGGACCTGAAATACGAAAGATACTAAGCGACGAGCTTGGTATACCGGAAGGCTATAGCATAACGCAGAACTGGACGAGCGAAATAGTTACCCTGCTCAACGAGATACAGTGGAAGCCTACGCAGACCATACGCGCGGGCTTTGGCCAGGGCGTTACGCTGGTCACGCCTATAGCCGTTGCGCGCTATGTGTGCGCGCTTGCAAACGAAGGCACCGTATATGATGCTAACATAGTAGAAAGAATAGTTGACACGAACGGCAACCTTGTTGAGGATAAAAACGCGGACGTATATGCCAGGATAGGCGACGGCAGCGCGGAATGGCACGCGCTTTGGGACTCCGTAAAGCAGGGATTGAAGGGCGTTGTGTCGTTGGAGGATCACGGTACGGCTGCGGGGGGATTCTCAGAAGAGTTCAGAAACAAATATCTGGATAGGATAGCCGGTAAAACAGGCTCGGCCCAGATAGGTATAAACTCAATAGATATAGAGAACACGAGCTGGTTCGTATCCTATACCCCGCGAGAGGGCGAGGCTGAACTTGTTATAGTAATATGCATACCTTCAGGCTATGCGGGCGCATGGAGCGTTTCCGCGGCGGAGGAGATATATACATATTACTTTAACCAGCAGGATTCGGCGGCTCCTGAAACGCTTGTGGATATAGGCGGCATTGCCCCATAAGTAATATTGGTGTATAATGGCAGACGCGGGGCCGGATTAACATATTTGATTATTCTAAATGTGATCAGGAGGATTTGCAGCATGACCATGCCAAGCAGGGTGGCGTTTACCCTTTTCGGTAAAGACATATACTGGTACGGCGTACTTATGGCTGTCGCCATGATAATTGCCGTATTTCTCGCATACAGCGAGGAAAGAAGAAAAAAGCTTAAAAAGGACACGGTGATAGACCTGTGCCTTGCCGTAATTCCTGCGGGAGTTGTTGGCGCAAGGCTCTATTACGTTTTGTTCGCGCTTGATGCATATAAGGACGATCCTATATCCGTGCTTTACATATGGCAAGGCGGGCTTGCGATATACGGCGCGGTGATAGCCGGGCTTATTGCGGCGTTCATCTTTGCAAAGGTAAGGAAGATAAGGTTTCTTACTCTGGCGGATATAATTGCCCCCGGGCTTGTGCTGGCGCAGTCGATAGGCCGCTGGGGAAACTTCTTCAATCAGGAAGCGTATGGCCTGCCTGTAACGCCGGAAATGCTCGCCGCGCATCCGATACTTGGGTATTTCCCGATAAGCGTACCGATAGAGGGCGCTCATTATTTTGATAAGGTGCTTTGCACAGCCTGCGCAACGGCCGCTAACGGCGCGCATCTGCACCTTGCAACGTTTTTCTACGAATCGGCATGGTGCCTGCTCATATTCATAGTGCTTTGGCTCACAAGAAAACGCATGAAGCATGATGGCGATACGTTCTTCCTTTATGCTGTGCTTTACTCGTTTGAAAGAATGTTCGTTGAAGGCTTGAGGGGAGACAGCCTTTGGATAATCAAGCCCTCGACCGACGGGCTTACGGACGGGGTAAGGGTATCGCAGGCGCTGAGCGGGATACTGTTTATAGCCGTTATGGCGTTTTTCATAATTCGCGCGGTAAAGGAGAAAAAGGAGGGCAGGCTGATGTGGCCGGCGCCCGAACTGGCTGTTGAAGCCGGCATAAGCGGAGCGGAAAACGCCTGCTCAAGCTGCGAAGAGAGTGGTTGCAGCGAATGTGAGAATAACGAAGATAATGATAACAAGGAGGCGGACGAAGCTGAAGGCGGGGCCGGGGCAGAGGTGAAGAATAAAAATGAAGCCGAAGCCGATGGCGAAGACAAAGGGAGTGCGGACGAAAAAGACAAGGATAACGAATAAATGAACGAGATCAATTCCCAGCGTAATCTGACCATGATGACGGATCTGTACCAGCTTACCATGATGTATGGCTACTACAGGTGCGGCATGGACAAAAACGAGGCCGTATTCGATATGTTCTTTAGGCAGCGGGACAACAGCGCCTATGCCATAATGGCCGGTACGGAATCGGTCGTGGACTACATAAACGGCCTGCATTTTGCCAAGGAGGATATAGACTATCTTCGCTCGATCAATCTGTTTGACGAAGGCTTTTTGAAACTGCTTGCGGATATGCGCTTTACGGGCGAGATATACGCCATGCCGGAAGGCACGGTGGTGTTCCCGTATGAGCCGCTTATACGCGTAAAGGCGCCTATAATGCAGGCTCAGCTTGTTGAAACGGCCATATTGAACCTTGTCAATCATCAGACGCTTATTGCCACAAAGGCGGCGCGCGTTGTGTATGCCGCTCAGGGGGACGGCGTCATGGAGTTCGGCCTGAGGCGTGCGCAGGGGCCGGACGCGGGCATATACGGCGCAAGGGCTGCCATGATAGGCGGCTGCACGGGCACGAGCAATGTGCTTACCGGCCAGATGTGCGGTGTTCCCGTATCCGGAACGCATGCGCACAGCTGGGTGATGAGCTTCACCAGCGAGATAGAAGCTTTCAGGGCGTATGCTGACATCTTTCCGGATAGCTGCATGCTGCTTGTAGATACCTATGATACATTAAGAAGCGGCGTGCCCAATGCCATAAAGGTGTTCAACGAGCTTAGGGCAAAGGGACATAAGCCCATTGGCATAAGGCTCGATTCGGGCGACCTTGCGTATCTTTCAAAAAGGGCAAGGATAATGCTTGACGATGCCGGCTATCCGGAGGCTAAGATATGCGCCTCCGGCGACCTTGATGAAAGCGTTATACGCGACCTTAAGGCGCAGGGCGCAAAGATAGACCTTTGGGGAGTAGGCACAAAGCTTATTACGTCAATGGACTTTCCGGCGCTTGGCGGCGTGTACAAGCTTGCGGCGGAAATAGTTGACGGCACGATAGTGCCAAAGATAAAGCTGAGCGAAAACGTTGCAAAGATGACGAACCCCGGCTATAAAAAGGTATATCGCTTTTACAGCAATACGACGGGCATGGCGCTTGCTGACCTTATAGCGCTTGAAGGCGAGAAGTTCGATTTTTCAAAGCCGCTGACCGTTTATCACCCGGAACAGAGGTACAAATCAAAAACGCTTTACGATTACAACGTAAGGGAGCTGCTGACGCCTTTGTTTATAGACGGCAAGCAGGTATATGAATGCCCAAACATGGGGGACATACAGAAATACGCCAAGGCCGAGCTTGCAACATTTTGGGAGGAGAGCAAGCGCCTGATGAACCCGCATGTATACAAGGTGGACCTCAGCGATGAGCTTTATGCCCTTAAGCATGAGCTGATAGAGGGACTTCGCAATGTTGAAAAGGCTGAGTAAAAAGCTGATATTGCCCGTGCTGGCGCTGCTGCTGGGGGCGTTTATGTGCGCATGCGTCACATTCCGTGCCGAAGTGCTGCCGGATAAAACCATACCGCCGGAGCCTACGCCCACGCTGACGCCGGAACCTACAGCGGAGCTTACGCCTGAGCCGACGCCGGAGCCTGTGCCTACTGAGGAACCGGTGGTGATAGACGTTTATGACGAGCTTGGCGCGTACATAACCGGCAGCGAGCATTACCAAAGATATATTAGCTTTGAAAATATACAGGTGTATGAGCAGGCCGACGATACCTTTGTTGACATGCGTGCCGTGAACAGCTATCCCAAGGCGCTTGCATGCGCCCTAAACATGAGCTTTGTTGACGAAACGGGTGAGACGGTGGCCAAGTGCCGCTTCCAAACGCAGGACGGGCAGTATATGCTTATACTTAAGCCTGGCGAAAACGTATTGTATTCTCAGGTGCCGACGGATATGAGGGTAACGGGCCTTGACTTCACGATAGAGTACGATGAAAGCATAGGCGTTATGCCGGATTTTTCTGAATAAGCAAGCGCAAAAGCTTAAAGCCCTGTGCTATGCAAAAAAGCATGGCGCAGGGCCTTTTAGTACATCAGCTGTCAGTTGCTTTTGGCTATTTTCAGTATCATGTCTGGAATAACGGTGCTTCTTGCGCAGGTGTATTGCCAACGCTGAACATGTGGACAAGGCTTCCTACGGCGCCTGCGAAGATGAGCTTCTTAAACTGCATTTCTGCGCATGTTATAGTGTGAAAGGAGCGGGCGCAGCCCCGCTCCTTATATAAGAATATGGAAACCTTACGCCGGCAAAGCGGCTTTAAGAAAACCAGAAAATGCATCGCCTATAAGCGCATAGCCCTTTTCGGTCGGGTGTATGCCGTCTATGCACACATATTTGCCCAAGGCTTCGCCGGCAGGGAATGCGCTGCGCACATCGACCAAGGGTACCATGCGCTCCTTGGCGATTTCTTCTATGGCATCAGAATAGGATTTGTGTACTTCAAATATCCTGTTCGCATAGCCAAGCCAATGCAGTATGTTTGCCTTGTTGTTGCCGTTTCTTGAAATGAAGTCAAGGTAGCGGTTCGGCTCTATCGGCGGCAGCGTCATCATTACCGGCTGTACGCCCTCAGCTCTCAACTCCTCGGTCATGGCGGCCATGGTGTGCTTAAAATCCTGCATTGATGTAAAGGGCAAATGCTCCCTGTCCGGCTCAAGGCTTATCTTGTCCCAATGGAAATTGCTGTCGTTTCCGCCGAACTCTATGAGCGCAAGCTCGCAGTCGAGCCCCTCGTCTATATCACGCCTCAATATGCTATGCCCGCGCTCAACGGTTATGCCAAAGCGGGAACGGTTCTCAGCCTCTATGCCAAAACGCTTATATAGCTTGAGCAGATATTCGTTCATTATCGCGTGGTAGCGATAGCCATCGTCAAGTATGGTGCCTTTCATTATAGAGTCGCCATATATCTTTGCCCTAAGTACCTGCATCATAACTGTTCGCTCCTTTCACAATTTATACATATTCTGTTAATAAAAACGCCAATATCTAATACAAAACATTAGGTTAATTAGATTATAATACCGTATGTTATAAAAGTCAATCGCGAAAACTGTTAAAAGAATGAAAAAAGGCGCAATTTAAGGCAAACTATGTTTGCAAAAGAAATCGCCTTATGATAAGCTATACTGACGGCGGTATGTCCGCCGGTGTGATACGATAATTTATTGTTCGGAGGATATTATGGCAAGTTTTGAAAAGCTTGAGAGCAACAAGGTAAAGCTGGGCATGACCATCAGTGCCGAGGATTTTGACAAGGCTGTTGACAAGGCGTATCTTAAGCTGCGCAAGACCATCACGGTTCCCGGCTTCCGCAAGGGACATGCTCCCAAGGGAGTTATTGAGAAGGCTTACGGATGGTACGTTTTTGTCGATGATGCTTTTGACGAAGCATATCCGGCGGTGTACGAGGCGGCTGTCAAGGAGCATGACGTAAAGCCTGTGGACAGGCCTGATATAACCATACTCAGCGCCGAGAAAGGAGAAGATGTTGCGTTTGAAGCTGTCGTTACCGTTATGCCTGAGGTCTCTTTGGGCCAGTACAAGGGTATAGAAGTTGAAAAGCAAGAGTATAATGTTACAGACGAAATGGTCAATGCCGAGATCGAGCGTGAGCGTGAGAACGTTGCTCGCATGATAGACGTTGAGCGCCCCGTTGAAAATGGCGACGAGGTAGAGCTTGACTATTTCGGCACCGTTGACGGGGTGAAGTTTGAAGGCGGCACTGCCGAGCATCAGACGCTGGTGATAGGCTCCGGTATGTTCATACCCGGATTCGAAGAGCAGATGATAGGTATGAACGTTGGCGAGGAGAAGGACCTTAACGTAAAATTCCCCGATGAGTACCATAGCGAAGAGCTTAAGGGCAAGGACGCTGTTTTCCATGTTAAGGTACATGCTGTACGCGTCAAGGAGCTGCCCGAGGCTGACGATGAGTTTGCAAAGGACGTTTCAGAGTTCAACACCATAGCCGAGCTTCGCGACCATAAGAAGGAAGAACTTGAAAAGAAGGCCATGAACGAAGCCAAGGCAAAGAAGGAGAACGACGTTATAGAGAAGGCTGTTGCCAACGCCACAGTCGATATCCCCGACGTTATGATAGACCGTCAGGCAGACCGTATGCTCAACGATATACGTTACCGCCTGAGCATGCAGGGCATATCGCTTGAGGACTACTGCAAGTACACCGGCACCAAGACCGAGGTAATGAAGGCTGAGATGAAGAACGAGGCTGAGCGCCGCGTTAAGACGCAGCTCGTGCTTGACGCCATAATGAAGGCGGAAGGCATAAAGGCCGAAAACGACGAGGTCGAGAAGAAGATTGACGAATATTGCGCGCAGTTTGACGACAAGGCTGAGGAGTTCAAGGCCAAGTTGAACGAGGACGATAAGGCGTACTTTGAAGATCAGGTATTGCTTGACAAGACCATAAACATGCTCGTTGACAGCGCAATAGAAAAATAAACCGCAATTAACCGCTTTTTGCGGAGAAAAAGGAGGCCTACTATGAGCCTTATACCGATGGTTATAGAGCAGACAAACAAGGGGGAAAGGTCGTATGACATTTACTCCAGGCTGCTAAAGGACAGGATAGTTTTCCTTGGCGGAGAAGTTACGGACGATGAGGCTAACCTTATCGTAGCGCAGATGCTTTTCCTTGAGGGCGACGACCCGGATAAGGATATAAGCCTGTATATAAATAGCCCCGGCGGAAGCATAACTGCCGGAATGGCGATATATGATACTATGCAGTACATTCGCTGCGACGTATCCACCATATGCATAGGCATGGCCGCCAGCATGGGCGCGTTTCTGCTCGCCGCAGGCGCTAAGGGCAAGCGCCGTGCGCTGCCGAATGGCGAAATACTTATCCATCAGCCGCTGGGCGGCGCCAGGGGACAGGCGACAGAAGTTGCAATACATGCTGAGCAGCTTATCAAAACAAGGGAGAAGATGAACAGGATACTTGCCGAGCGCACAGGTCAAAGCGTGGAGCAGATAGCTCTGGATACGGAGCGCGACCACTACATGACCGCCGAGGAAGCGCTTAAGTATGGCCTGATAGACGAGATTATTCCTCCCAGGAGGTAACCAAATGGCAAAAACTGACGATAAGGGAACGGTGAAATGCTCATTCTGCGGCAAATCGCAGGACGAGGTGCATCGCATAATAGCCGGACCCGGCGTTTACATCTGCTCGGACTGCATTGAGCTGTGCAAGGATATAATCGATGACGATTATAAGGCCGAGCCGGAGGAGCTTAAGGATCTTCCGAAACCCAAGGATATAGTTGACGTGCTCGATCAATACGTTGTTGGTCAGTCCGACGCCAAGCGCGCGCTGGCGGTTGCGGTGTACAATCACTACAAGCGCATAAATGCGGGCGACGATAAGGATGATGTAGAGCTGCAAAAGAGCAACATAGTCATGCTTGGGCCTACCGGCTGCGGAAAGACGCTGCTTGCGGAAACGCTTGCGCGCGTGCTGCAGGTGCCTTTTGCCGTGGCGGACGCTACGAGCCTTACTGAGGCCGGCTATGTTGGCGAAGATGTTGAAAACATACTTTTGAAGCTTATACAGGCTGCCGACTACGATGTTGAAAGGGCAGAAAAGGGAATAGTCTATATAGACGAAATAGATAAGATCGCAAGAAAGAGCGAGAATCCCTCGATAACCAGAGACGTCAGCGGCGAAGGCGTGCAGCAGGCGCTTTTGAAGATAATCGAAGGCACTGTGGCGAGCGTACCCCCGCAGGGCGGCAGGAAGCATCCGCATCAGGAGTTTATACAGATAAACACGGCTAAGATATTGTTTATCTGCGGCGGCGCGTTTGCCGGTATAGAGGATATAATATCCAGGCGCACGGGCAAAAAGCTCATGGGCTTCGGCGCAGAGGTTGAGAGCCAGAAAGAGAAGGATGTGGGCGAGATACTTAAAAGGATTTTGCCTGAGGATTTGCTCAAATATGGTTTGATACCGGAATTCATAGGCCGCGTACCGATAATCGTTACGCTTGAGCAGCTTGACGAAGCCGCGCTTATGGACATATTGACAAAACCCAAAAATGCGCTTGCAAGGCAATACAAAAAGCTTTTTGAGATGGACGGCGTAGATCTTGAGTTTGATGAAGCTGCTCTTAAGGAAGTTGCAAGGCTTGCCATAGAGCGCAAGACAGGCGCAAGGGGATTGAGGGCCATACTGGAAAACGCCATGCTCGACATAATGTATGACGTGCCCTCAAAGCCGGAAATAAAGCGCTGTACTATAACAAAAGAGGTAATAGACGGTACGTCCGGGCCTATACTCAGCACAGATGCCGCATTGCCGGAGGGCAATGCCGCCGTATAACGGAACACCTGATATGACTTGATTAAAAGGGCCGAGAGATAATCTTGGCCTTTTTCCATGCTTTGCCGCATATCAATATAAGGCTTTTTTGCCATACTATCAAATGACATTCAAGGCGAAAGGCAAGTTGATAGCATATGGAAATTGTTATAGGCATAGCGGTACAGTTGGGATTGTTTGCGTTGATGTGGTGGTTCGTATCGTCGCGCAAGGCAAAGGCGGAGGGTGTGGTCAAAAAGCGTCCGGCCATAAGGGAGAAGGAAGAAAACGCCGAGCTTAAGCAGCTCAGGGCCATGCGTGCGCGTGCGCTGAATATGCCGCTGAGCGAAAAGGCAAGGCCAAAGCGCATGGAGGACATAATAGGTCAAGAGGAGGGGATAAAGGCCCTGCGGGCGGCGATGTGCGGGCCTAATCCTCAGCATGTGCTGATATATGGACCTCCTGGCATAGGCAAGACCTGCGCGGCAAGGCTGGTGCTTGAGGAGGCAAAAAAGAGGGCCGATTCCCCGTTTGGGCCGGAATCCAGGTTTATAGAGATGGATGCAACATGTGTGCGCTTTGACGAGCGCAGCATAGCGGACCCGCTGATAGGCTCCGTGCATGACCCAATATATCAGGGCGCGGGGCCGATAGGCGCGCAGGGGATACCCCAGCCAAAGCCTGGAGCCGTAACCCGCGCGCACTGCGGCGTGCTCTTCCTTGACGAAATAGGCGAGCTTCACCCCGTACAGATGAACAAGCTGCTAAAGGTGCTTGAGGACAGGCGCGTATTCTTTGACAGCGCATACTATTCTCCGGACAACAAGGCGATACCGCCGCATATACACGATATATTCGAAAACGGCCTTCCGGCTGATTTCAGGCTTATAGGCGCGACCACAAGAAGCCCCGAGGATATGCCCGCCGCGCTTAGGTCCCGCTGTGTGGAGCTGTTTTTTAGCTCGCTTGGCCAGGCCGAGCTTGAGAGGATAGCTTTTGACGCGGCAAAGAGGATAGGCTTTGATATAGGCGCGGAGGCTATAAGCGAATGTGCTCAATACAGCGCCGGCGGCAGGGACGCGGTTAATATGATACAGCTTGCAGCGGGGGCGGCCGCGGAGGAAGCAAGGGGAGTCATAACAAAGGAGGACATACTTTGGGTGGCGCGCACATGCCATCACGCAAGGCGCACATACAGCACCATAAGAAAGGAAGGCGCCGTTGGCGTATGCGCCGGATTAGCGGTGACTGGCAGCGGGTCAGGCGTAAGCATAGAGATAGAGTGTACAGCAAGGCGGGTAGCCAAGGGCACAGGCAGGCTTAGGCTGCTTGGCATGGTGGAAGAGGAAGAGATAGAGCTGCGCGGAAGGAAACTGAGAAGAAAAGGTACTGCGCTTGCCTCGGCGCAAAATGCGGCGCTTTCATTCATAAACAGGTTTGGGCTGGATATGAGCGATTATGACGTCAGCTTCAGCGTACCTGGCGGCGTTCCCATGGACGGCCCAAGCGCGGGCATAGCGCTGTGCGTGGCGCTTATGAGCGCGATAACCGGCAAAGCGCCGGTATCGGCATTGGCTATGACCGGAGAGATAACGCCAAGGGGAGAGGTGCGGCCGGTTGGCGGCGTAAGGGAGAAGCTTTTAGCCGGAATAGAGGCGGGAGCCGAGACGCTAATAATACCAAAGGCAAACTGGGAAAGCAGCTTCAGCGCGCTTGAAGCTACCATTCTCACGGCCGAGGATATAACGGAGGTAATGCGCATATCCTTTGGCCTTGGGGCAGAGGAAGCGTGGATAGACGGCATTATTCCGCTAATGGCATAGGGAAGCAGATAACGGTAGCGCCTCCGCCAAAGCATATGCATGGCGGGGGCTTCTTATAGTTAGCATTAGTGTTGCACTTTGTCCATTTATATGTATAATCAGTATTGTATGATGGATAATGATGTCCTTCGGGAAAGAGGAAATACTGTATTGGAAAACAACAAACAAGAAAACAGCAGCATCGGTAAAAACGGCGAAAGCTATGATAACGAGATGAAGCTGCCCACCGTGCCCTTAAGGGGCATCGTTGTGCTGCCTGGTGAGCTTTTGCATTTTGACATAGGCAGGGAGGAAAGCCGTAAAGCCATGCAGACGGCCGTTAAGGAGGATTCCCTCGTGTTCCTTTCAACGCAAAAGGATCCGGCTAAAAATAACGTAACAAAAGAAGATATATGCGACATGGGCGTCGTGTGCCGTGTCAGGCAGACGCTGAATCTGCCGGGTAATATAATGCGCGCGCTTGTTCAGGGCATATGCAGGGCCAGGCTTAGGAACGCCGTTGGCGGCGAATATCTTATAAGCACGATAACGCCTGAGTATGAAGAGCCGTGCGAGCCTGTGCTTGCGGAGGCCTTGAAGCGCCGGATAGAGAACGGGCTTGTTGAATACATGGGCGTATCCAACAGAATAAATGCGGATACGCTTGATACCATACGCAGAATAGATGGCTACGGCGCATTTGCGGATGCCGCAGCAAACGCCGTGTTTGTGAAGGGCAGCATGCGTCAGGCCGCGCTTGAATGTACCAGGATAGAGGACAGGCTGAAGCTGGTGCTTGCCGGCATAATGAGCGAGACTGAGATAAACCGCATAGATAAGCGCATAGCGGCGGAGGTAAAGCGTAGCGTTGACAAGAACCAGAAGGAATACTATCTTCGCGAGCAGATAAGGGCCATACGCAAGGAGCTTGGCGAGACTGAGCAGGACGAGGCGGATGCTTATATGGAAAAGCTCAAGCTTAAGCCCATGCCACAAAAGGTAAAGGCGCAGCTTGAGCGGGAGATAGTGCGCTTCAGGGAACTGCCGCCGGCATCGCACGAACAGCCGCAGATGAGAAATTACATAGAATGTATGCTTGAGCTGCCGTGGCTTGAGGAGACAAGAGACGATCTTGATTTAGAGCATGCCTCAGAGGTACTTGACAAAGACCATTACGGCATGAAAAAGGTAAAGCAGAGGATACTTGAGCATATAGCCGTGGCAAGGCTTACGGGAAAGGTCAACGGGCAGATAATCTGCTTCGTTGGGCCGCCGGGCGTCGGCAAAACGAGCATAGCTTCAAGCATAGCGAAGGCGCTTGGCAGGAATTTTGTACGCATGAGTCTGGGCGGCATACATGACGAGGCTGAGATACGCGGCCACAGGCGCACATATATAGGCGCAATGCCTGGCCGCGTAATAGCGGCAATGCGCAAAGCCGGAAGCGTGAACCCGCTGCTGCTGTTTGACGAGATAGATAAGCTCACCTCTGACATGCGAGGCGATCCTGCCGCAGCCATGCTTGAGGTGCTGGACAGCGCGCAGAATTTCGCCTTCAGGGATCATTTTCTTGAGCTGGAATATGACCTTTCAAAGGTTATGTTCATAACAACAGCCAACGATAAGGATGCCATACCAAAGCCCTTGCTTGACAGAATGGAGCTTATTGAGCTGCCGGGCTATCTTGAAACGGAGAAGCTTGAAATAGCCAAGTGGCATCTCATTCCCAAGCAGATGGAGCGGCACGGGCTTAAAAAAAGCCTTTTAAGCGTAACGGACGAGGCTTTGACAGAGCTTATAAGGAGCTACACAAGGGAAGCCGGCGTGAGGGAGCTTGAACGCGAGATAGCCGCCGTGTGCCGCAAAGCCGCTATGGACATAGGCGAAGGGAAGACGAGGGTGCGCGTGAGCGTGCCGAGGCTTAGGGGCTATCTTGGCGCGCCAAGGTTTACGCATGGCGAGATAGACGCAATGGACGAGATAGGGCTTGCAAACGGGCTTGCGTGGACCAGCTTTGGCGGCGAAACGCTGCAAATCGAGGTGCAGATAGTCCCAGGCTCAGGCCAAGTGATACTAACCGGCAAGCTTGGCGACGTTATGCAGGAAAGCGCAAAGGCGGCCCTTACATTTATAAAGGCGCATGCGGAAGAATTCGGCATAGACGTGCCTATAGACAAAAGGGACATCCACCTGCATGTTCCGGAGGGAGCCGTGCCAAAGGACGGGCCAAGCGCGGGCATAACGATAATGACGGCTATGTTCAGCGCGCTTACCGATATACCCGTAAGGGGAGACGTGGCTATGACGGGCGAGATAACGCTGAGGGGCAGGGTGCTGCCCATAGGCGGGCTGAGAGAAAAGCTGCTTGCTGCGTACAGGGCCGGAATAAAGCGGGCAATAATACCCAAGGACAATCTTAAGGACCTTGAAGAGGTGCCGGAGGAAGTAAAGAAGCATATAGAAATAATATGCGTGGCGGACGCTATGGAGGTGCTTAAGCTGGCGCTTGCACATATAAAGGGGCCGGATAAAAAGCAGAAGAACGCATACATACCGCCCCTCCAGCCGAACAGAGCCGGAACTATGCATTAAGGAGATATATGGATAGATTTGATATAAAAAAGGCCGTGTTCGACACAAGCGTCGGTCTTGGCGGAAAATTTATCGAGGGCGGGCCGCAGATAGCTATGGTAGGCCGCTCAAACGTGGGCAAATCCAGCCTTATAAATTCGCTTTGCAGAAACTCCAAGCTTGCGCGTATATCCGCAAGCCCGGGCAAAACAAGGCTTATAAACTATTTTAAGATAAACGATAGTTTCTATCTTGTGGATCTGCCCGGCTATGGCTATGCAAAGGTATCAAAAACGGAGCAGGAAAGCTGGGGCAAGCTTATGGAAAGCTATCTTTCAAGCGGCAATGTGAGCCACATATTCATGCTTATAGATATCAGGCATGAACCTACGGCTGCGGATAAGCAGATGCTTGAATGGATAATATACTACGGTGTGCCATACACGCTTGTGGCTACAAAAGCGGATAAACTCGCGCGCTCAAGAAGACAGCAGGCTGCTAATGCGAACGCAAAGCTGCTCGGGGCGCCGCCATATGCGTTGTGCTATAGCGCCGAAAATGGGGATGGCAGGGAGGAACTGCTTTCAAGAATAGGGGCTATTTTGGCCGATAATCGGCAAAAAGAGAATAATGCCTAAAAATGGCATACTTTTTTCATGTTGTACTTGACATGAGTATATAGGGTAAGCATAATAGTGGAAGTAAAAACAAAGCTTTGGAGGATGTAGCTAAATGGCTTTGAGAAAATGCCCTCGCTGCGAACTGAACTATATAAAAGAAGATGAAAAATACTGCAACGTGTGCCGCCGCGAAATGAAGGGCGGGGATACAGATGCAGATGATACAATAGTAATCTGCTCCGAATGTGGTGAAAACCCTGCCGTTAAGGGGAGCGACCTGTGCACCATATGCCTTAGAGAGGCAAGAAGGCAGGAGATGCAGACAAGCGTAAGCGAACCCATAACGGACCCTGACCAGCTTGTGCTTGGCGGCGTTGCGCTTGACGAGATGGAGGTGCCGCTGCCGAGCGAGAACGACATACCGGAAAGCGAGCTTGACGAGATAGACAAGGAGCTTTCCAACGGCGAAGACGATGACGACGATATGGATGACGATATAGAAGATGAGATAGACGGGGACGAGGAGGATAGAAACCCAAGGTCCGAGCGTTCACTCGGAAAGTGATACCGTTTTATGAATGTATACGCCATAGGAGATCTGCATCTTAGCGGAAGCTCCGATAAGCCGATGGACGTGTTTGGTCCCTTGTGGGCGGATCACCCAAACCGTATAGCTTCTACATGGAAGGAAACAGTTGACCAAGACGATATTGTGCTTATCCCGGGCGATATAAGCTGGGCGATGCGGCTTGAAGATGCGAGGGCAGATCTTGATTTTATAGGCGATCTGCCAGGAACAAAGCTGCTTTTAAGGGGAAACCATGATTATTGGTGGAACGCCCTCGGCAAGGTGAGAGCCGCGCTGCCAAAGGGCTGCTTTGCAATACAAAACGATTGCTTTACAATAAACGGCATATCAATATGCGGAAGCCGCGGCTGGATATGCCCAGGCTCAAGCGGATTCAGCGAGAAGGACGACAGGGCTATATATGAGCGCGAGCTTATCAGGCTCAAGATGAGCCTTAACAGGCTGCCGGAGGATACTGTGCGCATAATGATGCTGCATTTTCCGCCGTTTAATGAAAAGCGTCAGCCGTCCGGCTTTACGGAGCTTGCGGAGAGCTTTAAGATAAACAAGCTTATATATGCCCATCTTCACAACAAAGCCTGCCAGAACGCGTTTGAGGGAGTGAGGAACGGTATTGAATACCATCTTTGCTCGGCGGATCATCTTGGCTTCATGCCCAAGCTGATATTTGACGCCGGCAAAAGCGAAGAAAACCAAGCGGATGACAGATAAAAATTCTTGCGAAAAAAATGATTTTCTGCTTGCATTAGGTGCGGCTAACATGGTATAGTAGTCGGCAGAAAAAACGCAGATTAAGGGGGACAAGCCGATGCTCAATACTTCATTGAAAAAGCGCAGCAAAACACCTACCGATTTTATCTGCTTTAGCCTTTATTGTTGACGGATTTCGTATCCGTCTTTTTTTATGCTCGATGTGGGCAAAGGGCCCATGCGATACATTTTTATTAATATGCAACGCAGGAGGTAAAGAACGCAATGAATCAGAAAAACGAAGGCATATTTGATGCCCGTGCTCAGCTTGGCTGGCCAAAGACGATAGTTCTTGGCTTTCAGCACATGTTCGCTATGTTTGGCGCAACGGTGCTTGTGCCTGCACTTACGGGGCTGAGCGTATCCGCAACGCTTTTATTCGCCGGAGTCGGAACGCTGCTGTTCCATTTCCTGACTAAGCGTAAGGTGCCGGCCTTCCTCGGCTCTTCTTTTGCCTTCCTGGCAGGATATTGGGCCATAGCGCCTAACCGCGAGCCCGAGCTGCTGCCATATGCCTGCATAGGCGTGCTTGCCGCGGGGCTTATGTACGTTGTGCTTAGCCTCCTGTTCAAGGCCTTTGGCCCCAAGAAGGTAATGCGCTACTTCCCGCCTATAGTCACCGGCCCGATAATCATTGCTATAGGGCTTACGCTTTCTTCTTCGGCAATAAACAACTGCGTAACGTCATGGTGGCTCGCACTTATAGCCATAGCTGTGGTTATAGCTTGCAATATATGGGGCAAGGGCATGATCAAGATAATACCTATATTGATGGGTGTTGTTGTAAGCTATGCAATAGCTGCCATAACCGGTCAGCTTGACACTGCCGCCGTGCAGAAAATACATGATGCCGCTTGGATAGGCCTGCCAATAGCCAAGGAAAACACCATATTTGCAGCGTTTGAGGACGGCAATGTTTCGCTGATGATAACCTCAATAATAACAATACTGCCCATATCGCTTGCAACCATGGTTGAGCATATAGGCGATGTGTGCGCAATATCATCGACCACCGGCGTAAACTACATCAAGGATCCCGGCCTGCACCGCACCTTGCTTGGCGATGGCCTTGCCACCAGCCTTGCAGCGGTATTCGGCGCACCGGCAAACACCACATACGGCGAAAACACCGGCGTGCTTGCGCTTTCCAAGGTATATGATCCGTTCGTGATAAGGCTTGCTGCCATAACAGCTATATTGTTCAGCTTCTCGCCAAAGTTTGCTGCGCTTATAAGCGCTATGCCCGCGGGAACCATAGGCGGAGTGAGCCTTGTGCTGTACGGCATGATATCCGCAGTAGGCGTGCGCAACGTGGTCGAGAACAGGGTAGACTTTACCAAGTCAAGGAATGTTATAATAGCAGCACTGATACTTGTGCTTGCAATAGGTATAAACTATAGCATAGGCTCCATAAGCTTCAGCATAGGCTCAGTCACCATAAGCCTTTCGGGCCTTGCGGTGGCCGCTATAGTAGGCATAGTACTCAACGCCATACTTCCCGGCAAGGATTACGAGTTCGGAAAGGACGAGCAGGGCGACACCAGCGTTAACTTCAAGGTATGATTAAAACAAAAACACAAAGCAAAGGGACTGCCCAGGCGGTCCCTTTTAGAATATCGAAAAAGCGGCTGAGCGCCGCTTTTTCGAAAACTACGGGTTTTGGCTCGCGCTTATGCTCCCGGGCGGCAAACCCCAAAAAGTATGAAAACCCGATGGTTTTCATCCGTTCTGACGTGCATGCCGTCAGAGCCGGAATAAAGTTCAAGGAGGCTGAGGCCCCTTAACGTCATTTGGGTTTTTCGACATACTGCCCTAAGCATAGCGGGTTCGTTTTGCTCCGCTATGTTCAATTAGCCAACGTTTATCTGCGCGTGGGCGGCCACTACTGTCTTTCCGGCTTCAACGGACTGTGTGAGCCATACGTTGCCGCCTATCACGCAGTTATCGCCTATGTACACGTTGCCGCCAAGTATAGTTGCGCCTGCGTACATCACTACGTTGTTGCCTATGTTCGGGTGGCGCTTGTTGCCCTTTACAAGCTCGCCGTTTTGCCCTACCTCAAAGCTGCGCGCGCCAAGCGTTACGCCCTGATATAGCTTAACATGTTCGCCTATTACCGTTGTTTCGCCTATTACAACGCCGGTGCCGTGGTCTATAAAAAAGTGACTGCCTATTGTCGCGCCCGGGTGAATGTCTATGCCTGTGAGAGAGTGCGCATATTCCGTCATCATGCGAGGCAAAAGCGGTACGCCCATAAGATACAGCTCGTGCGCCATCCTGAATGTGCTTATGGCCTCAAAAGCGGGATAGGCAAGCATTATCTCCTCCTTGCTGCGCGCCGCAGGATCGCCCTCGTAGGCGGCCTGTATATCGGTCTCAAGCAGAGCGCGTATGTCGCTGAATTTGAGAAACAGCCTGTTTACGGTGCTTTGACATTCTGCAATACTATTATATACGCAGCCGAGCATATCGGTAAGCAGTGCGCGTGCGCGGCACGTGGTCGACTGCGTACAGAATTCGTCCGTGCTTCTTGCAAATATCTTAGGGTAAAGCACACAGCGGGCAAGCTCTATAAACTCCGCCATGTCGCTTTTCAGGTTAACATATGTTCTTCCGGTATTTAGCATTGGACTTCATTACTCCTCATTGGAAAAGAGCTTTGTGGATAGATACCTATCTCCGGTGTCGGGCAGCAGCGCAACTATCGTCTTGCCGGCGTTTTCATCACGCTTTGCAAGCTCGCTTGCAGCATAAAGAGCCGCTCCGGAGGATATGCCCACAAGAAGGCCTTCCTTTGCGCCGATAAGCCTGCCCATTCTGAATGAGTCGTCATCGCTCACGGCGATTACTTCGTCATATATGCCGGTATCCAGTATTTCAGGCACGAAGCCCGCGCCTATGCCCTGTACGCCATGCTTTCCCTTTTTGCCCTTTGAAAGCACTGGCGAGCCTTCCGGCTCAACGGCAACTATTTTTACGGAAGGCTTTTTTTCCTTAAGGTATTTGCCAACGCCCGTTATTGTGCCGCCTGTGCCGACACCGGCTACGAATATGTCCACAGCTCCGTCTGTATCGGCATAGATTTCGGGGCCGGTGGTGGTGTAGTGCGCTTTGACATTGGCAGGGTTAACAAACTGGCCCGCTACAAAGCTGTCAGGTATCTCAGCGGCAAGCTTGTTTGCCGCTTCTATGGCGCCAGGCATGCCCTCTGCGCCAGGGCTGAGCACAAGCTCCGCGCCGTATGCCTTCATAAGATGCCTGCGCTCGATTGACATGCTGTCCGGCATAACTATTATTACGCGATAGCCGCGCGCTGCAGCAACGGCTGCTATGCCTATTCCCGTATTGCCGGAGGTAGGCTCAATTATTACGGTGCTGTTTTTTAGCTTGCCCTTTTCTTCGGCGTCAAGTATCATCGCCATTGCAACGCGATCCTTTGCCGAGCCTGCGGGGTTGAAAAGCTCCACTTTTGCTATAAGCTTTGCCTTAAGCTCAAGCTCGCGCTCAATGTTGCTAAGCTCAACAAGCGGTGTGTTGCCTATCAACTGGGAAACCGATGTGTAGATCTTTGACATTGTATATATCTCCCTTCAAGAATAAAATGCTTATTATACGCAAAAAAGCAGCATTTCTGCTGCTTTGTAGGCTTATGGTGCGGCTGGCGAGATTTGAACTCGCAAGCTTTCGCCGGCGGATTTTAAGTCCGCTGTGTATGCCGTTCCACCACAGCCGCGCACCTCGTCTATTATATCCGAGCAAAAGGCAGCAGTCAATATCTTTGCTTAAGTACCGCCGCTATTCTTGCGCTGCTGTGTTCCCTCTTTGATTATCTGCTTTTATATAGAGGATCATGGCAGCCCGTAGCGGCGCTGTTCGGCCTACAGATGAGCCGACAACACTTCGCCCCGCAACAGGGCCATGTACAGCTTGAGCTTATATGATAAAGCTTTAGCATACCGTCCTCCAACAGATAATAGATCATATATTATTATATAGCATTATATAACCACATGTGCAAAAATGGAATACCTATTTTATAAAAATAACCCAAAACGGCATATTATAATAAATCAGCCTGTCGATAAACCCTGGGGTTGTTAAGGGGCGGCTGCCCCTTAAGCTTTATTCCGGCTCTGACGGTATGCACGTCAGAACGGATGAAAACCTTCAGGCTTTCATACCTTGCGGGTTTTGCCGCCCGGGAGCTAATACGAGAGGCAAAACCTGTGAAAACTCGAAAAAGTGGCGAATAGCCACTTTTTCGACACTCTGAAAGGGGGCAATAGCTTGCCCACTTCAGATGTGCTAAATCACTTGAAGTATCTCTTCAGCAGGCCTTTGAAGGCCTTGCCGTGGCGAGCCTCGCATCGGCACATATCGCGCTTAATGCTGCAAGCGTCATTTAATGATAGAAGAGGATTTGTTAACGCCTTTTGCGCTTTTTTGAGGCCTTGCACATATAATCCAAGCTTTACGCCTCGACAAAAGCGTCTTTGCTCAGGCCGCAGATGGGGCATACCCAATCTTCGGGCAGATCTTCCCAGGCAGTTCCGTGAGCAATGCCGTTATCGGGATCACCGGCGGCAGGATCGTATTCATAGCTGCAGGGGCATATCATTTTTTTGCTTGCTTTGTGAAATTTTCAAAAGTTTTATGAAAATATAATTCTTTTCATAAAACTTCTTATTTCATACTTTTTGTGAGTAAAAAAGAAAGGAGTGTAATGTTCGTGGGAAAGAAATATGAGTATGTGACTGTCCATATTGATGAGGAAACAAAGGCTGCACTTGACAAGCGAATTGAGTACCTGCAGGAAACATGGGGAGTTCACAAGGTCACAAAATCAGATGCAATCCGTCATGCCATTATGAAGACCGGCTACTCTCGCAGTAAAAAGAGCGGTCGCTCAGATGATGATATGGACTTTTAATTTTGGGGTGTTTCCCCTTGCTTTTTGAACTTTTATGAAATTTTATAAACCTTTGTGGAAATATAAATATTTTCACAAACAGCACCTTTTTTCCGAGGCGTGCATTTGAGATTTTTTATGATTTTTTATGAAAATATAATTTTTTCATAAATGTTCATAAATGCTTGATTGCACACCTCATTTTGTTTGAATTCACATTCCCTTCTTGGGGATGACAGAGGGAGAGTTTTATACTCTCTCTTTTTTGTTTGTGGCAAGGACATCTCACATATGCTGCTTGAATTTTCTGAGGATTATGATAATTCAACTAGTGGCATGATATACTCCTTGAATTGCATACAATGACTTCTCCCACATAACTTTTTTATGGGATAAAATCGAACGGCAACAGCAGGGTGCTGAACAGCATCTCTTCGGATTTCTTTTTGTGGATTTTGATATCTCCTTTTCCGCTGATATAGGAAGTATGAAACATATTGTTCTTAATCAGTAGAATTTGCATTATTGGCTATAACCCAGTATAGGTTTTACGGCAAGCCTTAAAACCTCTGGGCCAGACGCTGTCTGAACTGCTCCTTCCGGAGAGGATTTAGGGAGAACAAGTTCCCCCTAAAAACCCCATTCACTGTCATTCGGAAGAATAACAGTGCTGCCAAAACAGGTCACTGAGGTGACCGTTTCGGCACTTGTTTTTATCGTGCTGATGCACTCAAAAAAACAAGAAAAGGACTGTCTGAAAACAGTTCTTTTTACTCGCATCTGCAAAATGTACCACATATGTGGTATCTTTTGATACCACGATGCTCGTTTTTGTACCACATATGTGGTATTTTTTTAAGAACCACGAAATGTATCACATATGTGGTATCTTTTTGATACCACAAGAGGGCAAGAACCCCCCTTGATGTTCCGTTCCCAGAAAACATGGTATCACCGGATGGAGGGGAACGGTCGGCGGCTGTCCCGTGCTTCTCGTTGTATGTGAATCAATCCTCTTGTTGTCTGTGTGACGGCTTTCATTGGGGAGGTAACATTCAATCCTCAGAATTCACTCATATCTTTTTTATGGGAATCTTCGCAAACGAAAAAGGAACGGGCTTTGATGCTCGTTCCTTTTTCGAGAGGTTATATCAATGTCAAAAAATTATACAACTCACGATGGACAATAAGAAGTATGATTTGCTGCTTTTCAAAATCAAGGGCATCTCCTGTTCTCCCAAATTCATACATATCTTTTTTGGGGGTGACGTCTTTTTCGGTGTGTCCTTCAACTTCATGCAGGTCATGACTTGCGATATGGGGACTTCTCCGGGCCACCGCAGAGGTGGCCTTATTTTTTGCATTTTAAGGGGTCTATCTTCACCACCACATAGGCATATTTCGAGATATCTTTACTTCAATTCATAAGCATATTTCGAGATATCTATACCACAGCATACGAAAAGAAGGAATCATCCGTAAAGCATAAAAGGAAGTTACAAAACTGCTACTTGTATATATAGAAGAGAGGGACAAAAAACAAGAAAACGGTGAAAGCCGTTGATATATAAGAGTTTCGGGGCATTTTTTGTTCTTTCAAAACCTGCAAAATTTTGCAGGTTATACTGCAATCCTTTGCAGGTTTTTTGCAAAAGTTTTGCAGAAAAAATCTCCCGTCCATCATACTTAAATCAAATACGATGGAAAGGAGATGAAAAAGGATATGACGAAAAATGAAAGGGCACTATCTATTAACATTGAAACTGGTGAAGCCAACGAAATAATTATTCAGAAAAATGTGGACAGTCAGAATTTCGTGAAGGTTTTTCTGGCGGATTTTCTTGTTGCACTCGGCATATTGAACTCAAAATCGGTATCTGTTGTCTGCTACATATTGGAGAATGTCCGATACAGTGACAACACATTGATAGCATCAAAGCAAGAAATAGCAGATGGATGTGGAGTGTCGGTGCGAACTGTTTATTATGTTATGAGCAAATTAGAAGAAGTCGGATTCATCAAGAAGAAGTCAAACCGATTCTACATTGTGAATCCAAAGTACATTGTCAAGGGCAATGAGAACAAGCGAGGAATGATAATCGACTACTATAATAATGATGAATCGACCGCCAAAAACGATTGACGGTTTACAACTGCACCCCAAAATTGGTATGTGGAAATTTTGAAAAACGGCTCTCTGAGATATCCGGGGAAATCATAGATTTTGAAATCCCACTTCAAATCCCACACCCCTGTTTTTCAATTGTTTTTCGGAGAGAAATCTACCACTTTCGTTCCCACCATCCCACCGAAAAGAGAGGTTCGGCAAAAACCGAACCTCTCTTCATTTTCGTAAAAACTCAATATTTACAAGGGTTTCTTACTTGTTGAAGTATCTCTTCAAAAGACCCTCGAAAGCCTTGCCATGGCGGGCTTCATCGCGGGCCATCTCGTGCACGGTGTCATGTATGGCGTCAAGATTGAGCGCCTTGGCCTTTTTAGCAAGCTCGGTCTTGCCGAGAGTAGCGCCGTTTTCAGCCGCTACGCGCATTTCAAGGTTTTTCCTGGTGCTGTCCGTGACTACTTCGCCAAGAAGCTCGGCAAACTTGGCAGCATGCTCGGCTTCTTCATATGCAGCCTTTTCCCAATAAAGACCGATCTCGGGATAGCCTTCACGATGGGCGACCCTGGCCATGGCAAGATACATGCCGACTTCGGTACATTCGCCGTTAAAGTTGGCGCGCAGACCTTCAATTATTTCAGGATCAACGCCCTTGGCTACGCCGACAACATGCTCGGCAGCCCAATCAAGCTTGTTTTCCTCAACGGGAACAAACTTTGAAGCAGGAGCTTTGCACTGGGGGCAAAACTCGGGCGGCTGGTTTCCTTCATGGATATAACCACAAACGCTGCAACGGTATTTCATTCTTTTTACCTCCTAAACTATTAGTTATTATTTGCTGGTTTTATATAAAGCTCAGTCGAGCATACCATGCTCTATTTTATAAGACAATGTGCTCAAGCTTTCGCTCAGGTGTACATTCTCTATAGGTACTGACGTTGTAAGGTCAACTGGTACAAAGTTCCATATGCCCCTTATCCCGGCGGCGCACATCCTGTCCGCAATCTCCTGAGCAGCGGTGCGCCTTGCCGCGATAACGCCAATGTCAATGGAGTTCTGCCTGATATATTCGTCCATATCCTTAATGTCCAGCACGGGGCGGCCGTTTACGCTGGAGCCGATAAGCTCTTTATTGATATCAAAAAGCGCCTTGACCTCAAAGCCGGATTCGTTAAAGCCGGGGAAGTTAGTAAGCGCGTGGCCTATATTGCCGGCGCCGACTATTATGATGCTGTGCTTGCGGTCTATGGCCATTATCTTTTTGATCTCAGAAATAAGCGTGGATACATTGTAGCCGTATCCCTGCTGGCCAAAGCCGCCAAAACAGTTGAAATCCTGCCTCACCTGAGAAGCGTTAAGATTCATCTGCTTTGCAAGCCTTTCGCTGCTTATTCGCTCGACCCCCTGCGATTCAAGCATGACAAGATGCCTGTAATAGCGAGGTATTCGCCTGATAACAGCCTCCGATACTCTTTTGAAGCTCATATCTTCCTCCAACCTAAACCTATGAAGATTTGACGATCTCCGTTTTTTATTATAGCTTGATTATTGCTTGCGCGCAATGCCTCAGTCCATTATATTTTCCTCGGGAACAAAGCGGGTATCACCCTTGTGCTTATGCCATGTGCCGTGTACGCCCTCGTTGGCGGCGCCAAGCTCTATATGCAGCATGGCTATCCCGCGGTCAACATCGCCAAAGCCAAAATTGCGGCCGCCGTTGACCATGGTGATGCCGCCGTTTTCGCTTATGAACTCATACGGCTGGCGGCCTATGGCGCTCGGGGCGATTATAGCGCACTGTATGGCGCTCCGTTGCCATGCAGGAAGCTTTTCAAATTCGTCGTCCTCAAGCCAGGTAAGCTCCTCAACGCCCTTGCGCTTCCTTCTGATAAAAGGCTCGGCGGCTATGCCTATAGGCGTTACGCATATTACCTTTTCATTCTTTTTCAGGCCTATGGCGTCGTTTACGGCAGACCTGTTGAAGTTTGCGCCGAGCCAGCATGTGCCCAGACCGAGTGCCGTGCATTCAAGCACAAACGCCTCGCCAAGATAGCCGAGCGATACCTCGTCGCCATTTTTTGTTATGAACGCGGCAAAGGCGCTGCTGCCTTTTATCCTTGAACCCTTTAAGCCGGAAAAAACCTTCTGCTCAACTCCTACTGCTATGCGCACACCTCGTACGCTAAGCGCAGCCGCAGTGCTTTCAAGAGAAAGCATATCCTCCAAAGATGGCTCCTGAGAGTATCTTCTTACGGAATAGCGCTTTTCAGCAGCCTTATACCATTTTGTCATGCCTCCGTCCATAGCAGGCCCTCCGCTGAATAAGTATTTTTTATTCCCGTATGCCCTTGTCGAGCACGGGCTTAAGATATTTCCCGGTATAGCTTTTCCTGTTTTCGGCTACCTGTTCGGGCGTGCCGCAGCATACTATCGTGCCGCCCATGTCGCCGCCCTCGGGGCCAAGGTCGATTATATAGTCCGCAGCCTTTATAACGTCAAGGTTATGCTCTATAACTACTACCGTGCTGCCGCCATCGCAAAGCCGCTGCAATATGCTCAAAAGCCGCTTAACATCGTCCGTATGCAGTCCGGTGGTAGGCTCGTCAAGTACATATATCGTCCTGCCGGTATCCTTCCTTGCAAGCTCGGTGGCGAGCTTTACGCGCTGCGCCTCGCCGCCTGAAAGCGTTGTTGAAGGCTGGCCGAGCCTTATATATCCTAAACCCACATCATATAGCGTTTGAAGCTTTTTTGCAAGCTTCGGCAGCGGCGCGAAGAAATGCAACGCTTCCTCAACTGTCATATCGAGCACGTCGGCTATCGTTTTGCCCTTATACCTTACCTCGAGCGTTTCCCTGTTGTAGCGCTTGCCGCCGCACACCTCGCAGGGGACATATATATCTGGCAAAAAGTGCATTTCTATTTTGAGTATGCCGTCGCCATGACAGGCCTCACACCGGCCGCCTTTCACGTTAAAGCTGAACCTGCCGTTTGTGTAGCCGCGCATCTTAGCGTCCGGAGTCTGGGCAAAAACGTCCCTGACAAGGTCAAAAAGCCCTGTATATGTGGCCGGATTGCTCCTTGGCGTGCGCCCTATTGGGGATTGGTCTATGTCTATTATTTTATCGAGCTTTTCAATTCCCAAAATGGCGTCGTGTTCGCCCGGCTTTGTGCGCGCCCTGTTAAGGTCGCGCAGCAGAGCCTTTTTCATGACCTCGTTAACAAGGCTTGATTTTCCGCTGCCGGAAACGCCGGTAACGCATGTGAACACGCCTATCGGTATATCGGCGTTTACGTTCTTAAGATTGTTCGCCCTTGCGCCGCGTATGCTGAGCCAGCTTTCGCCGACAGGCCGCCTGTGCTTGGGTATCGGTATATATTCTCTTCCGGAAAGATACTTGCCGGTTATCGAGTTTTCGTCCTTAAGTATCTCCTCCGGCGTTCCTGCAAAGACCACCTCGCCGCCGTGTTCGCCGGGGCCTGGGCCTATATCAACTATGTAATCGGCGTTAAGCATGGTCTCCTCGTCATGCTCGACAACTATAAGCGTGTTGCCAAGGTCGCGCATGCCCTTTAATGTGTCTATAAGCCTTGCGTTGTCCCTTTGGTGCAGGCCAATGCTCGGCTCATCAAGTATATACAATACGCCGACCAGGCTCGAGCCTATCTGCGTGGCAAGCCGTATGCGCTGCGCTTCCCCGCCTGAAAGCGTACCGGCCATTCTTGAAAGCGTAAGATAATCAAGCCCAACGCTTATAAGGAAGCCCAGCCTTGAATCAATCTCTTTAAGTATCTGCCTTGCAATAAGCTCCTCCGTTTGCGTGAGCTTGAGCGAGCCGAGCTTCTCCCTTGCATGCCTTACGGTCATATCGCTGATCTCCGCTATATTCATGCCGCCTACGGTGACGGAAAGGCTTTCCTTTTTCAGCCTTTTGCCGTTGCAGTCGGGGCAGGGGATGTTGGCCATGTATTCCTCTATCTCGCGCTTCATGAAGTCAGACTGCGTTTCCCTGTATCGCCTTTCAAGATTGGGTATAACGCCTTCAAAGGGGGAATCGTAGCTGCCTTCGCCAAACTCCTTATGATATTCAACGTGTATGCGTTCAGAGCCTGTGCCGTAAAGAATGACCTTTTTTGCCTCGGCGGAAAGCTCCTTAAACGGGGCGTCAAGGCAGAACCCGTATTTTTCTCCCAAAGCGGCAAGATACATGCCGGCTATTGAAGAAGCGTTGGAGCTTTGCCAGCCGGTAGCGTTTATGGCGCCTTTTTTAAGCGAAAGCTCCTCGTTTGGCACTATCAGGGCCGGATCTATTTTCATAAGAGAGCCCAGCCCGGAGCAGGTTGGGCATGCGCCGTATGGATTGTTGAAGCTGAACATTCTCGGTGTAAGCTCTTCAATGCTTATGCCGCACTCGGGGCAGGCATAGTTTTCGCTGAATAGCTGTTCCTCGCCGTTGTGCTCCACCTTGGCCAGGCCCGCACCGAAGGAAAAAGCCGTCTCAAGCGAATCGGCAAGCCTGCCTTCCGAGCCTTTGCGCACGATTATCCTATCAACTATAACGTCAATGGTGTGCTTCAGCTTTTTATCCAACACAGGCACGTCCGCTATGTCGTAAACCGTGCCGTCGACCTTTACCCTAACATAGCCGTCCTTCTGTATCTGGGCGAGAAGCTTAGCATGTTCGCCCTTTCTACCCCTTACCGCGGGCGCGATTATCTGAACCCTTGCGCCTTCGCCAAGCGCCATTATCTGCTCTACGACCTGGTCAACCGTTTGCCGCTCTATTACCCTGCCGCACTTTGGGCAGTGCGGTATGCCTATGCGCGCATAGAGCAGCCTTAGATAATCGTGTATCTCCGTGACTGTGCCTACGGTAGAACGCGGGTTATTGCTGGTGCTTTTCTGGTCTATAGAAATGGCGGGGGAGAGGCCCTCTATCAGCTCGACGTCGGGCTTTTCCATCTGCCCTAAAAACTGCCTTGCATATGATGAAAGCGATTCAACATAGCGGCGCTGCCCTTCGGCATATATCGTATCAAATGCCAAGGACGACTTGCCGGAGCCTGAAAGTCCGGTAAATACTATCATTTTATCGCGGGGAAGGGTAAGGCTTACGTTTTTCAGGTTATGCTCCCTTGCTCCGCGTATCACAATTTCATTTTTCATATGTTACCCTATCATACTTAAATTATTTGCGTTTTGGCGATTTGCGGCCCCTGCCGCGGCTGCGCTTGGCGCTGCCGACGGTTCCCGGGACGGGCTTGGCGACCGCCGTGTTTTCTCCGGTCAAATCAAACAGCTCGTCCCTGAGCTTAGCCGCGGTTTCAAAATCAAGCTCCGCCGCCGCCTGGCGCATCTGCTGCTGCAATATCGCCTTGCGCTCCACCAAAGCCTCTTTTGAAAGCCCTTCGCGCGCCTCTCTGTTCTTATGCGATATTTCAAGCACATTGCGGACGTCCTTCATTATGCTTTGCGGCACTATGCCGTGCGCCTTGTTGAAGGCCATCTGCTTTTCGCGCCTGTAATTGGTTTCGTCTATCGCGGCGCGCATGGAATCGGTGATCTCGTCAGCATACATTATTACCCGCCCGTCCACATTTCTTGCGGCGCGGCCAACGGTTTGTATAAGGCTTGTCGCACTCCTTAAAAAGCCCTCCTTGTCGGCGTCCAGTATAGCCACAAGGCCGACCTCCGGAATATCAAGGCCCTCCCTTAAAAGGTTTATGCCTACAAGCACGTCGAACTCGCCCAGCCTTAGGTCTCGGATTATCTGCATGCGCTCTATCGTTTCAATATCGCTGTGCATGTATCTTACGCGCACGCCCATAGAGTCAAGATACTCCGTAAGCGTTTCCGCCATGCGCTTTGTGAGCGTGGTAGCGAGCGTCCTGTAGCCCTTTTGCGCTGTCAAACGCACCTCGCTTAGCAGGTCGTCTATCTGCCCTTCGACAGGTCTTACGGTTATTTCCGGATCGAGAAGCCCTGTCGGCCTGATTATCTGCTCAACCGTTTGCTCGCTTCTTTCAAGCTCGTATTCCCCGGGCGTTGCGGATACGCATATAAGCTGGTTTATGCGCTTCTCAAACTCCTCATATCTCAGCGGCCTGTTGTCAAACGCTGCGGGCAGCCTGAAGCCGTATTCCACAAGCTCCTTTTTCCGCGAATAGTCGCCCGCGTACATGCCCCTTATCTGTGGGAGCGTTACATGGCTTTCATCTATGAACATAAGAAAGTCGTTCGGGAAATAATCAAGCAGCGTAAAGGGCGGCTGCCCGGGCTTCCTGCCGTCAAAATAGCGGGAATAGTTCTCTATGCCCTGACAATAGCCTATCTCGCGCATCATTTCGATGTCGTATTCCGTGCGCTGGGCAATGCGCTGCGCTTCAAGCAGCTTATCCTCGCTTTTGAACTCGGCAACGCGCTTGTGCATGTCGCTCTCTATTTCGCCTATGCAGGCTTCAAGCTTGTCCCGCCCCGCAACATAGTGCGTGGCCGGAAATATGGCAACGTGGCTTCTATCGGTTATCACCTGGCCGGTAAGCGCGTTTATCTCGCTTATCCTTTCTATCTCGTCGCCAAAAAAGCTTATTCTTAATGCCTTTTCGCTCCAGTTGGCGGGCATTATGTCAACAATGTCTCCCTTTACCCTGAAGTCGCCCCTGCCGAAGTCAAATTCGCTGCGCTGATACTGTATATCGACTAGCCTTTTCAACAGCTCGTTCCTTTCCATCTGCATGCCCTCCCTGAGCGATACGGAAAGCTTAAGGTACTCCTCCGGATCGCCCAGCGCGTATATGCAGGAAACGGACGCCACTATTATAACATCGCTGCGTTCATTGAGCGCAGATGTGGCGCTGAGCCTGAGCTTGTCTATTTCATCGTTTACGGTAGCTACCTTTTCAATATAGGTATCCGAGGAAGCTATATAAGCTTCCGGCTGGTAATAATCATAATAAGAAACAAAATACTCAACGGCGCTGTCCGGAAAGAACTCCTTAAACTCTCCGCACAGCTGGGCTGCAAGCGTTTTGTTGTGGGCGATAACGAGCGTAGGCTTCTGCACGCGCTCTATCACCTTTGCCATTGTGAATGTTTTGCCGCTGCCTGTGACCCCTTTTAATACCTGAAGCCTGTCGCCGTTGAGCACGCCGTTGGAAAGCTTCTCTATAGCCTCCGGTTGGTCGCCCTTTGGCTCAAAAGGGGTTACGGCCTTGAACCTGCCCATATCAATACTCAAAATCCACCGAAACGGAGGATTCAAGCACGCTGTGTATGTATTCCTTCACCTCCATGTGGGCCGGATCTACGGCATATGCGTCAAGACCGGCTCTATCGTCAAATGTGGCTATAAGCACCAGATGATACGCCCTTTTTGAATCCATGAAATCAATGCCTGTTTCCATGCTCCTAAGCGACGGTACAACGCCCATAAGGGAATTGAGCATAGGCGCTATCTTTTCAGCCTCCGCCTTATCCTTATACTTGTGACATACAACGTGTTTGATCATCTTTTTCTCCTTCTATGTGCCTATAGCTATTATACCAGAAATGCCATTGCTTGAACATAGCGGCTTAAAATTTATGCGGCGCACGGGCTTACAGACCGGGGCGGCATGTTGCTTAATGGGGCTATGGCATGCTAAAATGGCTATGCCAAGCGATGGCATTTATTTATATTTGAAAGGAGCATGCTATGCTTACACATGCCGAGCTTATGCCGATACTTGAACGCTGGAGCAGTAGACTCAGGATAACGCCAGCGCAGGATTTTGCCTATAATCAGTTTTTTACCGCGCTTGAACAGACTGTTGAGGAGCTTACGAAGTGCTTTCTGCTTGATGCAGGTGAAAACAGGGAGCTTTCCTTCGGCAGATGCGCAAAGGAAAAAAGCTTTAACGAGCTGTTTGACGGCCTGAAAAACCTTGAATGATATAATCCTACAATGCCTGCCTCAACAAAACTAAACGGCTGAACGTTATATCGCCATTAAAAAGTGATAACAAAAAAACGCGGGACTTTATCAAATACGGTATTTACAAAACGAGGACGGTACTATATAATAGCAACACACAACTGGGCATGATTGTGACTGGGGATAACCCGGGCAAAAAAGAGTGGCAAAACACTCTTTTTTATTTGTTGTATAAAATGCAATGAATCTATTTATTATTACATAAAAACAAAAAACCATAAAGCAAATAGAATTGATATGAGTGATGACATAAAAAAAGAGCAGCCTAAGCTGCCCACAGCCTGTCAAAAAACTATGGGGTTGTTAAGGGGCGGCTGCCCTTTAAGCTAATTCCGGCTCTGACGGCATGCACGTCAGAACGGATGAAAACGTTCAGGTTTTCGTGCTTTGCGGGTTTTGCCGCCCGGGAGCGTGAGCGAGAGGCAAAACCCGTAAAAACTCAAAAAAGTGGCGAATAGCCACTTTTTCGACACTCTCAGCCTTGCTCGTATTAAAGAGCAAGGCCGATGGCTTAAAGCTTATAGAACCTCATAGCTCCGGAATGGTCGCATAGCTGCACGGTGTCGGATTTAAGGCTCGGGTCGCTGAGCTTTGAGCCAACGGCGGGGAAGAGAGTATAGGCGGACGGCCTGAATATGTTTTGCCCGTCAACAGAGCCGAGCGCCATGCAGGACAGCCCATATTTGCTTGTGAAGGAATTAAGCTCAGCGCGCACGCCGAAAGCATCGCGTGCGGAGGATATCTCAGCCTCTATGCCGCAGGGCGACAGGGTTGGGTATTCAAGCATAAGCTCGTCGCTTTCCTTTAGAAGCGAAGCGTCACGTCCGGCGGAAAGCAGTCTTTTCCTGACAACGCCAAGCGATGCCGCAGAAGCGTCCACCGTTACGAAGCGTCTGCCAAGCTTGGACGCTACGGCTGCCGTTGTGCCGCTGCCGCAAAAAAGATCCGCAACAAGCCCGCCTTTGGGCGACGATGCAAGTATTATGCGCTTGAGCAGCGCTTCCGGCTTCTGGGTAGCATAGCCCGTGCGCTCCGGGTCGCGCTGATGCATATGCTCTATATCGCACCACACGTCTGTTGGATATATCGGCGTATCCTCATAATAAGTATATGTTTTGCCGCCTGAGCGTATAGAAAAACACAGCCTTCCGTTTTCATCAACGGTTCGCTTCATGTTGTTGCGCTTCATAGGCCCCCTTGGCATGCCGACGGCCGCCATATTGAAGTATGCCTTTGCCGATTTTCTATAGAACAATATGGTGTCATGCTTCCTTGAAAAGTGCTTAAGCGACCTGCCGCCGCTTTTGTATGCCCAGATTATCTCGTTCTGGAAGCAGGATTCGCCGAATATATCGTCCATTATAAGCCTCAGCTTTGCGGACATGCGGTAATCTATGTGAAGATATATGGAGCCTGTATCCTTAAGCAGCTCATGACATAGCGTAAGTACGCTGCGCATCATGGCAAGATAGCTTGCGTTGTCAAGATTATCGTTGTATGCGGGGATTTTGAGCTTTTCCTTTGAGCCCTGGATTTTTACTGAAAAACCGTCACCCGTGCCAAACGGAGGATCAAGGTATATAAGGTCCACCCTTGAACCATAGCGGCTGATAAGCTGATCTGCCATGCTTACGGTATTGCCTAAAATAAAGCTTCCTGGCCCGCCGAAAGGGTATGCTTCGCCCTTGGGTGCTATGCTGCTGTTCATGCCGCCCGCTCCTTAACGCTTATAAATAAGATTTATACAAAAGCGCGGAAAACTCCGCGCCAAAGCATGCCTGTGTTATTCCTTGCTGTCTGCAGTGCCTGCGCAGCGGCGCTTCCTTGCATTTATAACGTGTATCTCCATAGCGTCCTTCGCGGCAACGGGATCGTGATGCTCTATAGCTTCGAATATTACCCTGTGTTCGCTCAAGGAATGTGTGGGCCTATCCGGCGTGCTGAGCGAGTTTACGCGCACCTGACGTGTATTGCGATGCAAAGAGGTAAGTATATGCCTTAGTATGCGGCTGTTCGACGCAGAAAATATGACCTCGTGAAACTCGGTATCAAGCCTTGCAAGGTTCGCAACGTCGTTCTTGCGGGTGTACATTTCCATAAGCTCGATTATTTCAGTAAGCCTTGCAAGGTTGCCTGCATCTATTCTTTCGGCCGCCCAATATGCCGCCTGACCTTCAAGCAGATGCCTTACGGTGAAAATATCGTCTATATCCTGGCTGCTCATGCCCTGCACCATAACTCCTCTGTTGGGCATGCTGACCACCAAATCTTCAAGCTCAAGCTGCTTAAGCGCTTCCCTTATAGGCGTGCGGCTGACGTCAAGCTCCTCCGCAAGCTTGGTTTCCACAAGGTATGCGCCGTTGGCATAGCGGCCTTCAATTATATCCTCTCTGATGTGTTCGTATACTCTTGCTGTAAGCGACTGTTTATCGTTAGGATCAAATTGCATAGTAAAGCTATCCTCCTGCTTTTTAATTTTAGCTTATATTTCAAAGCTTTGCAAGCGTCAAAAAACGCTAATTTCGGCGCGCGTTATTGTTTTTTGCTTTTGCAAAACAGCGGCCGGCTTATATTTCCTTGTCTTGAACACCGATATGCTGCGCATACTAAACGCAGCGGCGGATGCCGAAAACATCTTTTATTCAGGAGATAGTATGAAACGGATATGGCCTTTTATTATTGCATTATTTGCGCTTGCTGCGCTGTGCGGGTGTGCCAACGAGCAATATGCCTCGTTTGAAGAGGCCGTGCGTGCCGGCAAAACGCTTGAGGACGGTATAAGGATAGACGGCATAGACGTATCCAACATGGAGCTTACAAGGGCGCGCAGACTTATAAACGAAAACAACCAACTAAGGGCGAAGAGCATAAGGTATGATATAAAGCTTTCCGGCAAAGCCGAAACGGTTTATGCCAGCGAACTCGGAGTAAGCTTCAATACTGACGATGTGCTTCTGCAGGCGGCAAACCTGCCTAAAAGGAGCATATTCGCATCAGCCGAAAGGGAACTTGCAACAACGCCTTCCGCCAAGCTGAGCAGCATAGAAAAGGGAATATGGGACGCCGCAAACACGCTTAAAAAGGCTCCTGTGGAGGCCGAGGTTAAGCTTGCGCCGGACGGAAGCCTTGCGATAAGCGCAGATGAGATGGGCTATGAGGTCGACACTAAGACGCTTGCGAGCAGAATAGCGGAGCTTGTACCCGCATGCGCAAGCGCAAGCATAGATGCGCCTACAAAGCTTATAAGCGCACAATACACCGTTGAGCAGGCAAAAAACGACACTCAGCTGATAGCCGAATTTACGACAGAATTCAAGGGCAGCGTTTATGGCAAGCCCAATCGCGTGTTCAACATAGTTAAAGCGGCGGGGCTTGTTAACAATGGCGTCGTAGAGCCTGGCGACATATATTCCATAAACGCTGCGCTTGGGCCGAGAAATGAAGAAAATGGCTGGAAGGTGGCCGCCGGAATAAAGGACGGCGCATATGTTCAGGAATATGGCGGCGGAGTCTGTCAGGTAAGCACAACGCTTTACAACGCGCTGCTCATGGCTGACATGCATATAGTTGAAAGGCATCACCATTCCTGGCCGCTTGGCTATGTTGACATAGGCAGGGACGCCACCATAAGCACAGGCGGGCCGGATCTGCGCTTTGAAAACACAAGCGGCGCAAGGCTTTTTATAATAGCGGAAGCGGACAGCCAACAGAAGAAGGTAACCGTTAGATTATACGGGAGGCCGCTCAAGGATGGGGTGACGATAGGCATATCGTCATGCAAGCTTAAAACGCTTGATAATCTCGGCACAGAGGTGATGGAGGATCCGTCGCTTTCCCCGGGGGAACAGAAGGTCGTAAGAAAATCGCGCCAGGGAAGCGTTGCGGCGACATATAAAACCTATTACTCTGCCGATGGCGAAGTGCTTGGCAAGGAAGAGATAACGAGGGACACCTATCATTCCATAAAGGGGCTTGTTATGATATCCCCGTCAGCCAATGCTACGCTGGCCCAAGACGGTATGCCTGACGATGCGAAAGAGAATAATGCAGAGTAGATTTCTGTAAACTCATGTAATACCATCAGTTGAGGATGGTACACAAGCCCTAAAGGCCGGCTTTGGCACGTTTCTGCGTCCTCGTCGTTTGAATACCTACGGTAGTCCTGCGCTCCTCGCCCTTGAACCGCCCTCAAATCAGGCTCTTTAGGGTCGGAGAGTTTTAAGGAGCACACAGTATGACAGAGCAAGGAAAACGAGCGAAGGAATACTGGCGGTATTTCAAACGAGTTTGACGTGGCTATGGCGTGCTGTATGCCCCTTAAAACCTTG
>OIZL01000135.1_pt1 | contig 63878 bp, 55 predicted proteins | sample 1588541 | NCBI WGS metagenome assembly OIZL01 (sample SAMN03283285) | human gut metagenome | biome: human-associated habitat; material: feces | host: Homo sapiens | place: Peru | collected 2012 | reverse complement strand
GTCAGAGCCGGAATAAAGCTTAAGGGGCAGCCGCCCCTTAACAACCCCAGGGTTTTTCGACACTCTGAAAGCCCCGATGATGATCGGGGCTTTTGTTGATACTATATTGTTATTTCCTGCTTAGCGCTTAGATATCGCGCCAAACTTACAGTTGGTTTCGCATGCGCCGCACTTTATGCACTTCTTGGCGTCTATCACGAACGGGGTCCTTACCTGGCCGCTTATCGCGCCGGCGGGGCAGTTCCTTGCGCACAGGCTGCAACCGCGGCACTTATCAGGATCTATAACGTAGTTGAGCAGCGCCTTGCATACGCCGGCGGGGCAGCGCTTTTCGTATATATGCGCCTCGTACTCATCACGGAAATACCTTAATGTGGAAAGCACGGGGTTCGGAGCAGTCTGCCCAAGTCCGCAAAGCGCGGAGGCCTTTATGTTCTTGGCAAGCTTTTCAAGCTTTTCAATATCTCCGTCCTCGCCCTTACCCTTGGTTATTCTGTCAAGTATCTCAAGCATTCTGCGCGTGCCTATGCGGCAGGGCGGGCATTTGCCGCAGGATTCGTCAACGGTGAACTCAAGGAAGAACTTGGCTATGTTGACCATGCAGTTATCCTCGTCCATAACTATCATGCCGCCGGAGCCCATCATGGAGCCTATGGCGATAAGGTTATCATAGTCTATGGGGATATCAAGATGCTCGGCGGGTATGCAGCCGCCGGAAGGTCCGCCGGTCTGCGCGGCCTTGAACTTTTTGCCGTTTGGTATGCCGCCGCCTATGTCGTATATTATCTCCCTCAGCGTGGTGCCCATAGGTATTTCAACAAGGCCGGTATTGTTTATCTTTCCGCCAAGCGCGAACACCTTGGTACCCTTGCTCTTCTCCGTGCCCATGGACGCGAACCACTCCGGCCCGTTAAGTATTATCTGGCACACGTTAGCAAGCGTTTCAACGTTATTAAGTATGGTCGGCTTGCCGAAAAGTCCCTTTATAGCAGGGAACGGAGGGCGCGGCCTGGGCTCGCCGCGGCAGCCCTCTATGGAGGTCATAAGCGCCGTCTCTTCGCCGCATACGAACGCACCGGAGCCAAGGCGCAGATCTATATCGAAGTTGAAGCCCGTGCCGAATATATCCTTGCCGAGCATGCCCTTTTCCCTGGCCTGATCTATCGCTATGCGCAGCCTCTTTACGGCTATGGGGTACTCTGCGCGCACATATATGTAGCCCTGCTGGGAGCCTATGGCATAACCTGCTATGGCCATGGCCTCAAGCACGGAATGCGGATCGCCTTCAAGCACGCTCCTGTCCATAAACGCGCCGGGGTCGCCCTCGTCAGCGTTGCAGCAAACGTACTTCACGTCGCTTTCGGGAGCTTTGGCAAACTTCCACTTCAGTCCCGTCGGGAAGCCGGCGCCGCCGCGCCCGCGCAGCCCGCTCTTGAGTATAACATCTATAACGTCGTCACGGCTCATCTCGGTAAGCACCTTTGCAAGCGCCTTATAACCGTCAAACGCTATATACTCGTTTATATCCTCAGGGTTTATTACGCCGCAGTTTCTCAGCGCTACGCGCTTCTGCTTCCTGTAGAAGTCTATCTCGTCAAGCGCAAGTATCTTTCCGTCGGCGTTTACGCTCTTCTTGTACAGCAAATCCGCTACTATGCGGCCCTTTACAAGATGCTCGCTTACTATCCTCGGCACATCGTCAACCTTTATGTGGCTGTAGAAGGCGCCCTCGGGATACACTATGCAGATAGGTCCGTTTTCGCACAGGCCGAAGCAGCCGGTGCGCACCACCTTGACTTCCTTTTCAAGGCCGGCCTCCTTTATACATTCCTCAAACCTTTCTATTATAGCCGGAGAATTGGACGAGGAGCAGCCAGTACCTGTGCAGATAAGTATCTGCGAACGATAGAATTCCATTATTTATTCCTCCCTATCCAGCTTTATTATTTGTGTTGGGCTTCGTAGTGGTCTATGGTGTATTCGTCTATCACCTTGCCGCCTACAATGTGTTCTTCTATTATGCGCCTTGCCATATCCGGCGTAACCTTAACGTATGTTACCTTATCATGCTCCGGTATGTCTATTTCTACAATGGGCTCAAGCCTGCACAGGCCTATGCAGCCCATTTGGGTAACTGCAACGCTGCTAAGCTCACGCTTGCCTATCTCGTCCATAAACGCCATAAGCACGTTCCTTGCTCCGGCAGCTATGCCGCATGTGGCCATGCCGACCACTATGCGGGTACCGTGATGATACTTGCGCAGGTTTATGTTCTCAAGCGTTTCCTTGCGGATCGCCTCAAGCTCCTGTATGGACTTCATATTGTTAAATACCTCCGTTTAATTCTGTTATGCCTTCATTACCTCAGTTGACAAGAGGACGCAAGCCCTAAAGGGCTGAGTTGGCGCGCGCCTGCGTTCCCGCCGCTTGAATTACCTCTATAAGGTGTTCCCTTATCCGTGCTGCAGCGCCTGCTTCACCTGATACGATATCGCCCCGTCAAGCTGCTTAGTGCTGAACACAAAGCCTTTGCCGTCTATAGTATGTTCGTATGTGATATCCGTGTCGGGGTTGGCGCATATCAGCGCGCACACCGTATCCGCCATGTTGCCCAGTGGAGGCCTGTCTATGCTTGAAAGCCTAAAGCTCGCTTCAAGCTTTGTGCCTTCTCCTTTTTTTGAGCTGAGCGAGAATTTGCCGCCGCACAGCTCCGCTTCCTGCTTTATAAACGGTATCCCAAGGCCTATCTTTCTTGACTTGCGGCCGGTATGGAACGGCGAAACAGCTTTTTTAAGTTCCTCCTCGTCCATGCCCGCGCCATCATCAGAAACTGTGGTATATATCATATCGGCCGCACTGTCCTGCCGGATGGCTATATATATGCTTTGCGCCGTCGCCGTTATCGAGTTTTGCGCGATATCCAGTATGTGCAGCGACAGCTCGCTCATCACCACTTTGTCAGCCCCTTGCGCGATACTTTTCTATTATCCCCTTAACATCGCCCGGAACAAGTCGGCCGTAGACCTCGTCATTCACCATCATTGCCGGCGCAAGGCCGCAGCAGCCTATGCAGCGCGTTGCATTAAGCGTGAACATGCCATCGTCCGTGCTTTCGCCTACGGGTATGCCAAGCTGCTTTTCAAGCTCGTCAAGCACAAGCTGGCTCCCGCGCACATAGCATGCCGTGCCAAGGCATATGCCCATGGTATATTTTCCCCTCGGCTTAAGGGTAAACTGTGAATAGAAGGTGGCAACGCCATATATAGTGCTTACCGGTATGCCGGTAGCGTCTGAGATATAGTGCTGCACCTGCTCGTCTACGCAGCCCATAATCTCCTGCGCATGCTGCATTATCGGCAGCAAACCGCCAGGAACGTCCTTCCACTGCGCAATGACTTGGTCAAGCTGCCCGAACTTTTCATCGTGGGCACCGTTTCCGATTGCCATGAATCATATTCCTCCTTAAAGTTTTGACCGTAAAAATCGTTAATAATCTGACGCGATTCTATAGAATTGTAACATACTGAGATACAAAATAAAAGCGCAAATAAATGATTTGCAGCTTTTATTTCTCTTCATGCATATTTGGTATGTTATGGCATTATATCATCATGGATATCATGTTTTATGCCTGTTTTCCGCCTTTTTTACTGCCGCCGGTTCCCGACTTTTTGTCGGGGTTGAATTTTTTGTTTCTGTTTCCTGCATTTTTTGTCGCATTATGAGGGGTTTTTTTGATGTCCCTCGGCGGCAGCAGCGCATCCCTGTCAAAGCCTATAAGCTCCTGCCTGCCGGCTTTAATAAGGGCCTTTCTTGCAAGCGGAGCATACTGCGGCATAAAATACTGCATCAGCGCACGCTGCATCGCTTTTTCGTTTGGGTCCCTTGCAACGTACACCTTTTCGCCGTTTCTCGGGTCTATGCCCGTATAGTACATGCATGTTGAAAGCGTGCCCGGCGTAGGATAAAAATCCTGCACCTGCTCCGGCCTTTGCCCGCTCTTTTTAAGATACAGCGCAAGCTCTACAGCCGCGTTCAGGTCGCTTCCCGGGTGGCTGCTCATAAAATACGGCACTATGAACTGCTCGTGCCCCGTTTTTCTGTTAAGCTCATTATACTTGGAAACAAACGCGTCATAAAGCTGATGCCTCGGCTTGCCCATAAGCTTGAGCACCCTGTCGGACACATGCTCCGGCGCTACCTTGAGCCTTCCGCTTATGTGATCCTTTATGATCGCCCTGAGAAAAACGTCCTTTTTATCATCGTACATAACATAATCATATCTTATGCCGGAGCGCACAAACACCTTCTTTACGCCCTTTATACGTTTAAGCTCGTCAAGCAGCTCAACATAGTCCGCATGATCGGCGCGCATATTCTTGCACGGCTCGTAGCCAAGGCACTGCTTATCCGGACAGACGCCGCTTTTAAGCTGTTTTTTGCAAGCGGGGAATCTGAAATCCGCCGTCGGGCCGCCAACGTCGTGTATATAACCCTTGAATAAAGGATCGCGCGTCATAAGCTCGGCCTCTTTTACGAGCGAGGCGCGGCTCCTTGCCTGCACTATACGGCCCTGATGGAACGTGAGCGCGCAGAAGGAGCAGCCGCCGAAGCAGCCCCTGCATGAGGCGAGCGAGAACCTGACCTCCTTTAGCGCCGGTATCTCGCCCTTATAGCTTGGGTGCGGCGCGCGGCTGTAGGGCAGCTCATACACGGCGTCAAGCTCCTCTGTACTCAGGGGCATAGCAGGCGGATTGACGACTACATATGCATTGCCGTGCGGCTGCACGAGCCTTTTGCCGCGTATAGCGTCCTGCTCGCGGTATTGCTTCATAAATGCCGAAGCGTACTTCTTTTTATCCGCCGCTGTCTCTTCATAGCTTTCTATAAGCTCATAATCATACACTTTGTCAAGGCTGCCCGTCATGTAGCAGGTGCCGGCTATATATGTGATATCCTTTATGTTCAGCCCGCTTGCAAGCGCGTCCGCAACCTCGACTATGCTTCTTTCACCCATTCCGTACAGAAGAAGGTCCGCGCCCGAATCGCACAGTATGCTGCGCCTGACCTTATCCTCCCAGTAATCATAATGGGCAAAGCGCCTAAGGCTCGCCTCTATGCCGCCTATTATCACGGGTACGTTCTTATACGCCTCCCTGCACCTGTTTGAATAGACTATTGCCGCCCTGTCGGGTCTTTTGCCTGAAACGCCGTTTTCGGTATAAGCGTCCTCGCTCCTGCGTTTTTTTGCGGAGGTATAGTGGTTCACCATCGAATCCATGTTGCCCGCGCTAACAAGGAAGGCGAGCCTGGGCCTGCCGAGCTTTTTGAACTCCTCGGCAGAGTGCCAATCCGGCTGAGCTATTATGCCCACGCTGTAGCCCCTGCTTTCAAGCACCCTGCTTATTATCGCCGGGCCAAAGGAGGGATGGTCTATATAAGCGTCGCCTATAACATAAACAAAGTCAAGCTGCTCTATGCCAAGCCCGTCCATCTCCGCCCTTGTCATCGGCAGCGCCTTAAGCGGATATTCGTTTTGCCTAAAATCATGCTTCATGGCAAAACAATAGCACAAACGCTTACTGCCTGTAAAGCACAAAGCTGTGCTTTATTTTATCGTCAGCAAGCTGTATGCCGCTTTCGGCTCCGCTGAGCGCGCCTTTTTTGACGGTGATATCATATATCGTTTCCCCGAATGTATATTTGATGTTGTACTCCTCAAACTCGCAGCAGGGCTGTATATAAAGCTTATCGCCCGTCTTTTTGAATCCGAGCACGTCCTCAAGCACGGTCTTATAAAGCCACGCCGCTGCGCCCGTATACCACGTCCAGCCTGCCCTTCCCTTGCATCGCGCCACTGTATATACGTCCCCCGCGGCGACATACGGCTCCGCCATGTAGCTGAGCATACCCTCGTAGGACGAGGTCCTTTCTATGGGATTTATCAGCGAAACAAGGCTCTTAGCTTCCTTTGGCCTGTTCAGCGCGCATGCGGCTTTTATAAGCCATGCCGCCGCGTGGGTATACTGGCCGCCGTTTTCCCTTACCCCGGGCACATAGGCGGTTATATAGCCTATGGCCTCGTCCGGCCTTGAAAAAGCGGGCGTCAGCAGCGCCGCCGTGCCGTGCCTGAAGTCCACAAGCGCTCCCATGGCGGAATCAAACGCCTTCTGCGCATTTTCAGCGCCTGCTATGCAGGCCCAGGCCTGGCACAGCAGGTCTATGCGGCAGTATGCGTTCTCCCTGCCGCCTATAGGGCTGCCGTCCGAAAGATAAGCCCTTTTATACCATTCGCCGTCCCAGCCGGCCGTTTCCGCTGCAAGCATCAGCTTCTCCTTTTCGGCTTTATAGCGGCGGGCCCTTTCCGTATCGCCCCTATCCTCGGCTATGCTTATAAAGCGGCCAAGCACATCAGCCGTGAAGAAGGCGAGCCATACGCTTTCGCCGCCATTCCTGCCAATGTTGTCCATGCCGTCGTTCCAGTCCCCGCCGCCCATAAGCGGCAGCGAATGTGCGCCCGTGCTTAATGAGGCCTCTATTGCCCTTACGCAGTGCATATATATGCTTTCGCTGACGCTGCTTTTGTTCATATCGCAGTATATATCCCTTGCGCCGGCATCTATTGGCACGTCCTCAAGGTATTCGCACCGCTCGTCCCATATGGAACCGTCGCCCGTGATCTTTGCGTATTCGCATGCAACATAGGGCAAAAACAGCCTGTCGTCGCTTATGCGCGTGCGCACGCCGCAGCACGGCTCGTGCCACCAATGCAGCACGTCGCCTGCAATAAACTGCCTTCTTGCGCACTCTATTATGTGCTTTCTGACTCTGTCCGGCTCATAGTAAACAAGGGCGAGCATATCCTGCAGCTGATCGCGGAAGCCTGTCGCGCCGCCGCATTGGTAATAGCCGGTCTTCCCCATCACCCTCGATGCCAACGTTTGATATATGAGCCTGCCGTTCATAAGCATATCGAGCGACCTGTCAGGAGTGGCTATCTTTATTTTGCCAAGCCTGCCGCGCCAGCTTGAGGTCACCTTTTCAAGCCTGCTTTCCACCGCTTCTATGCTTTCCGAGCAGAGCCTTTCAATAGTATCCGCATCAGCTTCGCCAAGCAGGAGCGCTATTTTTTTGCTTTCTCCAGCTTCAAGCTCGATATCGCCCCTCAACGCCATAAAGCCCTGCGCATAGCCTATAAGCTTTAGCGGTTCCTCCGTAAGCCATGCGCCGGAAAGCAGCTCGTACCTTGCGTCGCCATACTCCGCGCCCATGCCTATGGTACTTATAAATGCGGCCTGTGCAGAACTGTTTCTTAGCGAAGTCACGGTCATTGCGTTTTTGATGAGCCTCGTCAGGCACGCCTCCCTGTGCGCCTTTTCGCCAAGCACCATATCGCAGCCGAAGAACAGGCGTATACGCCTGGTTGCAAGCATGGGATTGTTTATATCGAGCAATATATACTTAACGCTTTCGCTTTCGTCAACAAAAACGCGTTGCTTTACGCTAAGGCCCTCAGCCTCGCTTTGATAATCGCTGAAGCCAAAGCCGTGCCGCACGGTAACCGGAGCGTTTCCGGAAAGCCTGCCGGGCGTTACCGACCATACGGACATATCGTCCTTATCCATAAGCATTACAAATTCCCCCTTTGGGTCGCGCACGGGGTCGTTATACCAGGGGGTGAGCTTATGCTGGCGGCTGTTGCCATGCCAGGTGTAGCCGCCGCCGGATTCGCTGATTATCGTTCCAAAACTGTCGTTCGCCATTATGTTTACCCAGGGCAGCGGCGTCGTCTGGCCAGGCTCTATCTTCATAACATAGCTGCCGCCGGCTTCAAAGCCGCCTATGCCGTTATCAAGCTCCTTGGGCTCGTCTTTGGGTGCAAGCGCCGCACGTTCCCCCTTTTTCCCATATGGCGGCAGCTTGAGCGGCCTTACATGCTTGGGCATGAACTGCTTATCAAGGCTGCGCTTTGGGTCTATCACTATAAGCGCAAGCGCCTCAAGCCTTGCTTCGTCCGCTTCGTCAAGCCCGAAGCCGTGTATTATATGCGCGTCTCCCGCGCCGAGCGCACGCACAAGGCCCTCAAGCCTGCTCCTGAGGTCGTTATGGTATTCCGAAGCGTACATGCCGATGAACGCAAGCTCAAATGAAACGTTCCTCCTTTTAAGATACGCTTTAAGCTCAAGCAGTGTCTTGACCATCCGCGTTTCGCTTTGGCTCGATACCTTCATCAAAACGAGCGGCATATCCGGGTTTATTCCGCATCTGAACAATATATCTATTCCGCCCTTTATGTCCCCCGTTGCGGCGTCCATTTTTTTAGAGGCTATGTTAAGCTCTATCCTTGCGGCTATGCGCTCAAAAAGCTCCAGCTTGCCTGTATCGAGCCTGTTTATGCTCTGTTCCCTTTTTGCCATTGCCCATGCCCTGTCCGGCACGTCGTTTACCGTTTTTATAAGCTCGCCCATTGCGGCTTCGGCCTCCTCGCGGCTATTCTCCGCGCCGAGTATAAATGCAAATTTCGCCGTGGACTTAGCCTCTATCTGCCTGGACATTCTTGCGCACAGCTCAGGCTCTATAGGGCATGATATATCGCAGAGGCCCACCGCCGGCGTCAGCATGGCCTCAAGAATGTTCTTGCCCCTGCCTGGCGATATCAAAGCGTCGGTAGTATACACCGCCTCCGTTTTTGCGCCGTCAATATCAAAAATATCGATAAGCGCCGCATAAGCCCAAACCGTATCGCCCCTTACGCTTCTTCTTTCAAAAATCACGCCCCTGCCGGCCCTGTTTGCATCTACGGTTATCCTTACGAATGCGGGGTGCGCCTCATATTCCGCACGTTTTGCAAGCGCAAGCTCCAAAAATGCGCCTATGTCAATGCGTTTTTCGCTATCCGCCGCATTTGTGACGCTAAGCAGCCTGGCCTCGGCATCGTGCGCGGAATCCACATATACCTCAAGCCTCGTTTTTATGCTGCCCTCCCTGCGCTCATACACGGCCCTGTACGGCTCAAGCACGCAGCGATATTCCTCAACCTCGCCGTTTACCGGCGCAAGCGTAGCGGAAAAGCAGCCCTCGTCCGACTTTATGGCAAAGAACACGCCGCTTGAGAACCTTGCTTCGTCCGCATGGAACCTTGTTATGTCAAAGTCGCCCCTGCTGCTTGAGGATATGCCGTTATCGCAGGCAAAAACAGTATAGCTGCCGTTTGTAAGGTGCTGCGCCTCGCACACCTCAAGGTCCGCTCTGGATACCCTTGGCGGTCTTGGCGTAATGCTCTCAGGGTGCGCATTTTCTTTTTTGGGCTTAACGCGCTTTATAGCGGCTGCCCTGTCGGCGCGCTTTTCTTCAAGCAGCATCTTTGCAGCCCTTATCCTGGGCGCGTTTAGGAATATATCCGAAAGCGCGTTTTCGCAAAGCGCGTTGGCGGCGGCGCACAGGGCCATTCCCTGATGATGGGCCATGTAGCTTTTAACTATTTCGTAGCTGCTGCCCTCTCTCATCCTTTCCCTGGTGAAGTCCACCGCCTCATAAAAGCCGAATTTACCGTAAGCGCCCAGGGCTTCAAGCCGCTTCAAATTGGCGCAGGCGGCGTCAGGCTCTATCATCAGCGCCAGCATGCTGGCATACGGCGCTATTACTCTTTCCTCCTCGCTCTCCTGGCATAGCGCGAGCTGCCTTTCGCCAAAGGCCCTGTATTGATAAAGCATGTTCCTGTCAAAGGCATAAAAGCCGGACTCGCTGATGCCCCACGGATAGCCCTTTTTTGCCGAAAGCCTCTGCACGGTCACGGCGTTATACGCGCTTTCGCCAAGCGCGCTGCCATATAGTGCGCCCGTAAATATTACCGGCATAAGGTATTCAAACATCGTGCCGCCCCATGAAAGCAGTACGCGCCTTGTATAAACATCCGTAAGCAATCTTGAAAGCGAATAATAGTATTCCGGACGCACCTGCCCAAGCGCCGCCGCAACGAAGCTTGTAAGCCTGGCCTCGGATGCAAGCAGGTCGTAGCGCCCCTTGGAAAGCGAGTTTGAAGAGCAATCATAGCCTATTGAAAACAGCTTCCTTTCAGCATCCGCAAGCAATGTGAAGTCCATCTCCATATACAGCTTTTCAAGCCTTTTGCCAAGCTCATCATCGCCGCAGGCTTCTACAGCCTCGGCCGCGCATATAAGGCAGGCGGCAAGGTTGCCGCTGTCCACCGTTGAGACATAGCGCGGCTCAAGCGGCGTCATCGTTTTTATTGAATACCAGTTGTAAAGATGCCCGTGCCACTTTTCAAGCTTTTCCATAGTGGCGCACATTTTGCCAATAATCTCAACAAGCCTTTTTTCATCTATAAAGCCGAGCCTTTGCGCGGCTATGGATGAAAGCATAGCCATGCCTATATTCGTTGGCGATGTGTTTGGTATTGCCCTGCCAAGCGGCTCCTTTTGATAATTGTCCGGCGGCAGGAAGCCCGTATCTTCCGTGCAGAACGTTTCAAAAAAACGCCAGGTGCGCCTTGCGGCCTCTTTTATGTATTCGCTGTTCCTGCCGTTCAGCGTTTCCCTGTTCAACGGGGCGTCAAGGTATGCTATAAGCACGCTTGCGCTTATGAAAAGCGCCGAAAGTATAAAGCACGCCGGCATTGCGCCGAGGAATATTCCCGCCAATATCATTATGCCTGCAAATAATCCGCACGGCCAAAGCGCAATGAAATATTGCTTAAGCTCCCCTGCTTTTACTTTTGTCTGGGCTGCCGTTTGCCATTGCAGCATGTTTTTGTGCGATACGGTAAGCCTGTATATGGTCCTTATTATCGCGTCTATCGTCCTGAGCGCGGAATACGGAAGCACCGCAAGCTGCATAACGCCGTTAAGCAGTGCCGGACGCGACTCCTCCATAGCCCCGCGCACGTCAAGCTCGTCCAATCTTGCCGTTACAAATCTTTTTATAAGCCCGATAAGCTCCCACACAGCGCCGCGGCAAAGCGCCAACAGCGCAAGCGCCGCATAAAGCCCGCCGTTGGTGTACGGCATCAGCATAAAGCATATCAGCGCCGAAACCGGCACAAGGCTTGAAAGCATATTTGAAGCAAGCTTTGTTCTTGAAAGCGCGCTTAGCGGATTTTTATAGGGCGTGCCCGCCGCGTTGGTAAGCTTGGGCATTATGAAGGGCAGAAGCTGCCAATCCCCCCTTATCCACCTGTGCTGCCGCTTCCACCAGGAAAGAAATGCCGAAGGCTCTTCATCATACAGCACTATATCGCCCGCAAAACCGGCCCTTAAGAAGCAGCCTTCCAGAAGGTCATGGCTGAGCACTGAATTGTCGCTTATTTTGTTCAGCAGGGCGGAGCGGAAGCAGCGCACGTCGAATATGCCCTTGCCGCCGAACAGGCCCGTGCCGTAAACATCCTGATAGTATTCGCCCGAAAGCATGGAGTATATATCCACGCCGTTCCCGGGGGACACAAGGGCGGCGAACCTGCTTTTTGCTGCGCCCGTAAGGCTTTGGCGCATGCGCGGCACTATTACGCCATAGCCGGAACGCACAACGCCCAAAGCGTCCTGCTCGGGCCGATTAAGCACATGCTCCATTGCACCGACAAGCCTTTTTAGCTCGCCTATAGGCAATATCGTATCGGCGTCAAGCGTAAGGCAGTATTTTATGTTGCCCGGCAAAGCAGAGCTTATAAGGCAAAACGGCTCATCGTCGGCATCAACTATAAGTCCGGTAAGCGCAAGTATCGCGCCGCGCTTGCGCTCATGCCCCATATACATGCCGTCGTACTTTGAAAACTCCCTTTTTCTGTGCAGAAAATAGAATATATTCCTGTCATCGCCGTTTGGTTTATATTTTTTGTTTAGCGCCTCCGTCTTGGCCCTTGCTATTTTAATCAGCTCGTCCTCCCCCTGAAGCGATTCGAACTCGCTGTCCACAAAATCGCCTATCACGGCGAAATAGCAGTTTTTGTATGAGTTTGCAAGGTAGTGTGTTTCAAGCTGCTCAGCAGCCTGCTCTATGTCCCTTTCGCCTGTTATAAGCACGGGCACGCTTACAAGCACGCCGACATCGTCCGGTATGCCGTTTTCAAGCGCAAGCCTTGGTATGCGTTTTGGCCCATGCAGCATGGCGGCCATTCTTACCGTCAGCTCCCTCGCTATGCACCAGGCGGGTATGATGCTTACAAGCGCCGCTATCCAGCCGGAAGCCGAGCATAGCAGCACGAGTATCAGCATTATCAGTCCCTGTGTGCAAAGCGCTATGGCGAGCCTTGCGTCCTTGTCGGCATATACGAAGGTTTTATCGGGCCTCAGCGCGCTCAATAGCTGTCTTTGACCCTCCCACTCGGTAAGATAATAGCCTATATGCGCCGCCTTGCCGCTTGCCTTTGCGCTAAGCTCAAGCGCCATGCGCGCAGCCACGGCCTCTCCCGCGCCGCATCGCGAGGCTGTTTTTTCAAGCTGCTCCCTATAGTAATCCCTGCTTGCGGCGTCCATAAGGGGATATACGCTATCCTCCCTCAATATCTGCTCCACCCTGCTGTGCTCTTCAAAAAAGCTTTGCGCGTCTATGCTGTCTATATATCTTAAGGAGGCCGTTGCCTCAAGCGTCCTCTTTGCGCTTAGTTCGGCAAGGCTCCTGTCCCTTGCAAGCAGCTCCTCGGCAGCGTTGCCGCCAAACGATATGCTCTGTGATATGCTTTGTATAAGCTCGTAGCTGTCCCTTTCAAGCAGCAGCGTCATAAGCCTTTCCGCCATCGCCGGTCTTGAGCTTATATCAAGCTTTTCTATCAGCGCCTTTATCCTTTGGCTGCCCCTTGGCATACAGCACAGCCTGTTCGCCGCGTCCTCCGCCATTGCGTATTGCTCTGCGCGTTCGCACATATCCTCGCCCTCAAGCCGTATGAGCCGTATCAGCGCAAGCTTAAGCATGCTCAAAAGCAGCGAAAGCTCACGCATGGTAAGCGGCCGCACCGCCTGATATGCGTTAAGATAAGCCTCCAGCGCGGCCGTATCCACCCTACCGGAGCGCCTGCCCGCTATGTCTATGGCTATGGAGTATATGCGCGGCAAATTGACCCTTTCGCCTTCAGCCTCCACCGGCACCATGGGCATACGTCTTTTAGCGTCAAAAGAAGCCTCCAGCGCGGCCACCGTTTTTTCTATTACATAAAATGCGTCCATAAGGCTTTTTGCGCCTATGGGCAGCTCAACGCCCATTTCCGCAAGCTGATCGAGCCTTGCGTTGAGCGCTATAAGCGCCCTCCTGTCGCCGGATATATCAAATACGCCGCTTCTTTTAAGCGCTCTTTTGTCCATGCGCACGCTGCGCGCAGCCGTTTCGCGTGCCAGCGCTTCAAGCTTTTCCTTTGAAAGCGATATATCTCTAAGTCCTCTGTAAGCGTCCGTTTTTTGCATAACAAAAGCCCTCCCTGCAAAGGCATATTGCCTATTATCTGCAAAAAGGGCATATTTTATATCCGTATCGGCTTATTCTTTATCTTCTGCCGCGCCGTCATCCTGTCCCGCGCTTTTTTGGGCTATGTATTCATCGCAGAATTTGTACCATTTGTCAACATATTCCGCCTGCTCCACCTCTATCATGTCGCTTATCTTATATATGCCGCGCGCCTGCGCCTCACGGGCGAAGTCCCTTGTAAGCTCGTTTTCATCGCTGAGCACGGCCTTTACTTTTGTAAAGCCCTGCTTGTATGCATAATACAGCCGCGTATGCCCGTCAAGCGAAATGTATTTGCCGCTTTCCTCAGCCTGCAGCACGGGAATTATTATATCGTCCCCGCTGTTTATGAATGTAGCCACAGCGGCTATCTTTTCCGTGCTTACATAGAACTGCGACGGCTGAACAGCGTCTATATCCACGTCGAAGAGAACGGCATCCGGAAACTCCTTTATAAGCTCGCCGTTTTCATTATAGAACTTGGTTATATGCTCGGCATAAAACCTGAATTCGTCTATTATTGCGTCTATATCGCCTTCGCCATGCCAATACACCGTTGCGCTGTCCGCACCGTTTATCCGAAACTGGCACGGATACTTGCCGTCTATAAGGAAGGCTCCGTGCTGCTCAAGCACATCCTTATCAAACCTTTCATCGTCATAGCCATCTATCCTAAGTATGTCCATGCCTTCTTCGGCTGCACGGTTTTCTTCGGTATGTTCGTCCGCCTGTTCCGCACAGGCGGCATCCGTTTCTTCTGCGGCTCCGGCTTCCTCGGCCGCATCGGGTTCAGCGCTTTCGTCTTTGGCTGCTTCGTTATCAGCCTCGGCATCGGCAGCTTCTTTTGCCTGCCGCCTGAAGCGGTCAAGCTCGTCAAGCAGCATCTTGTTTCTCAGCCTTGCCACGTCAAGCTCGTGCCGCATCGTGTCAAACTCCCTTATCACATCGTCAAGGAAGCTATCCACCTCCGCCGCGTCGTAGCCCAAAAATGCTCGTGTGAATGATTTATTTATTATGGTATTCCTGTTCATCAAAGCAATTCCCTTAAAGTCAGATTATGCTCGTTCAGTCCAAATGAAATAACGGCCGCCGCAGCCGGTGCGGCGGCCCTGACATGGATCAGATGATCCCGTCATCGTCGTTATCTCCGTTGCCTATAACGTCGTAGTTGGTGGGGGCTACAACGAATATGCCGCGTGAGATCTTGTAAATGGTGCCGTTAAGGGCATATATGGCGCCTGCAATGAAGTCAAGTATGCGCTGAGCGCACTCAAGATCCAGCTCCTCCATGTTGACTATAACGGGTTTGCGGCTCTTGAGATTATCGATGATGTTCTGCGTATCCTCGTAGCTTACGGGGTGATAAACTATCATCTTAAGCTGCGCCGCATTGGGAAGATTGACAACGTTGGAATCGTTCTGCACGTTCCTTCTTGCTCGGTTGCCAAAGTTTACAACGCTATTGTCCCTTGAATCCTCCTCGTAGGTCTCGTCCTCGTACACATCGTCCTCGGCGCCGTTGTCCTCAATACCGATGTACTCGAGAAATTTGCCCAATACTCCTGCCATTTTCTTATTCCTCCAAATAAAAGTATTTCTTTTGGCGCTTGGAGAAATAGTTCCTTCAGGTGCTTTGTATCCGGGGTTTTATATGCGTTTGCGGCTGGTATATGTTTACGCCTCCGCGCCGGGCCTCCTGCGCTCCCCGAATATCGCGCTGCCTACGCGCACCATTGTTGCGCCTTCGGCGATGGCTGCCCTATAGTCCCCGCTCATGCCCATCGAAAGCTCATCCATAGCCACGTTTGGAAGGCCCAAGCCGGCCATGCGGTCGAAGAGCATCTTCATCTTTGCAAAGTAGCGGCGCGCATCAGCCTCGTCCACCGCAGGAGGTATGCACATCAGCCCTTTTACAAAAACGCCGTTTAAGCGGGAAATATTCGTTAAAAACTCCTCCAGCCCTTCTGCATAGGCGCCGCCCTTTTGCGGCTCGCCGCCTATGTTAACCTCTATAAGCACCTGCTGGACGATGCCCTTCTTCTGCGCCAGGCGCGAAATCTCGTTTGCAAGCTCGAGCCTGTCAACAGATTGTATGGTCTTTACGTTGCCTATAACATATTTTACCTTATTAGTCTGCAATTGTCCAATAAAATGAACATTTGAGCCTGCCTGTTCAAACATAGTGAGCTTTGCGGTAAGCTCCTGCGCACGGCTTTCGCCAAAGTTTTTGGCTCCGCAGGCTATGGCCTCCTTTATGCGCCCCTCGTCAACAAACTTGCTTACGGCGATAAGCGTTATATCCTCTTTTTTCCGTCCTGAGGCCTCGGCAGCCGCCTGCACGTTGGCCATTATCTCTTCGTAGTTTTCGCGCACACTCATGGTTTTTTATACCTCATGCCTTCGCTCAATGTTCCTTCGCCCTCCCTTGCGCGGACTATGGAGTGTTCCCCGTCTGACGCTACAACATCAACCTGAACGTCATATGCGCCGTCTCTGCCCTCTATGGTAACTATGCTTGAGCCGTCTTTGTAGCCAACGGCGTCGCTTGGCAGCATTATTCCGCTGACAGCGCTTTTAGCCTTAAGCGTTATCACCCTGTTGTTCAAAAGAGGGCCCATGTTCTCGTTTATCTCAAGCATGTTCATCACGCCCGCATCTGAATGGATAAGCTCCATCGCCCTTGCGGAAAACGGCTGCTCTTCATAGCCGTCAAACGTTACGGTATAGTTTTCACCCTCCGACAATGCCGCGGCGTCGCTTTTATCCGTAACGAATGCCGCATACCATATATTCGGGTTTATCAATCTATATAAAAGATTGTTTGAAGCCCCGCCCAGCGAGTCCACCGTTCCAGATACCGTGGCGTTTATAAGCGCCGCGTTCACGGTATCGAGCTTGTCCTTGTTAAGCACCTGCTCAAACCCGTCGAAATAAAAGCTGACCATACCGTCCCTTGCGGCGGATATATCTGTCTTATATGATGAAAGCTGGGTCTGCTTATCCTGCTTTGAATTATAAAGCCTTGTAAGCTCCTCGGTCGGCTGTACCGTTGACTTAAGGAAGGCCTCCCTCTGCTCCATAAGGCCCTTAAGCTCGCGCTGAAGCTCAAGCGCGTCGCCCTCGCCGCCGCTTACGCATGCGCGTATTGCCGCGCGCTTTTGCTCTATCTGCAATTCTATGCTCGAAAGCTCCGCATTGTCCACGCCGCTCAGCTGCGATTTCTGCGCGTTATATATCTCCGCTTCAACGCTGAGGAGCGATTGCGCCATATCGTCCGTATAACCCCACTTATACACCTCCGCCACGGGCATGCCCTCGTATACCGTTTCACCCTCTTTAACGGCAAAGCTCACCCTGTCGTACTTATCCACGCTTACGCTCATCTCATCGCGTATAAGCACGGCCTTCTTTTCTATCTCCACCTCCATAGCTCCGCTTTTGAGCGTTCCGCCGGCGCCGTCCTGCATAACTATTGCAAGCACGGCGACCGCAACGCCCACTATAAAGGTGAGCAAAAGATAGAATTTAGGTTTTATCCTTACCCTGCGCCTGCTCATCCGTATATCTCCGTATCTATATAAAAACTTGTATAAGCCATTTTTCTTCCCCCTCAGCCCTTTATAAGCCGCTCTATTTTTGCCATATCCATCTTTGCCGTTTTGCCGGCGACAAAGGCGCATATCGCGTTTTCGTCAAGCACGGTATCAAGTATAGCCTCAACATCCTGCATGGTGACGGCTTCAAGCTTCGGCAAAAGCCTCGCCTCCTCCTCCGCCCTGCCGAGCAAAAGCTCCGCCTTGCCTATTGCCGAGCTTCTTGCGGATGTGCTTTCCTGAGAGAGTATGTAGCCCACGCGCATCTGCTCCTTCGCCCTGTCAAACTCCGCCTTCGTCAGCCCGTTCGCCCTGATGCTCCCAAGCTCCTCAAGCATAAGCTCCGCAACTGTCGCCGCGTTTGAAAGGCTCGTGCCGGCATACGCCGTAAGGTATCCGGTCTCAGCATATGAAGTGGGATATGTATATATTGAATACGCAAGCCCTCTTTGCTCCCTTATTCTTTGGAACAGCCTTGAGCTCATGCAGCCGCCAAGCGCGTTGTTCAGCACCAGCAGCGCGAACCGCCTTGCGTCGTTTGCGCCGAAGCCCGGCATGCCAATGCATATATGCCCCTGCTCCGCATCCCTGTCCGCAAAGCCCACCCTTCTGCCGGGGCCAAGCCTTGATGCTATCCTTTCTTCCCCCGCGCCTGAATTGAGCGCCGCAAACGAGCCGGAGAGCATGTCCGTAAGCTTTGCTTTATCAAAGCTGCCCGCGCAGGATATAACAATGTCCCCTCCGCGGTAGCGTTTATCCATATACCTTATAAGCGAAGCCCTGCTGAACGCGTTCACCGTTTTTTCCGTGCCAAGCACGGGCCTTGCTATCGGGCAGTTTTCAAACAAAAGCGAGCATATGCCCTCGTGCGCCACATCTTCGGGAGAGTCGTCATTCATAAGTATCTCTTCCGTGACAACTCCCTTTTCCCTTTCGATATCGCCCTCATCCAAATCTGAGTTTAGCAAAAGGTCGCTCATTATATCTATGGCCCTGTCTATATGCTCGTCCAGCACCTTTGCATAAAAGCATGTACATTCCTTTGATGTAAATGCGTTCAGGTTGCCGCCCATGTCGTCCATCTCGGCCGCTATCTGCGAGGCAGTCCGCCGCCTTGTACCCTTGAAGAGTATATGCTCTATAAAATGCGATGCGCCGTATTCACCCTCCGCCTCATAAACCGAGCCTGATTTTACCCACACGCCTATAGACGCGCTGCGGCAATCAGGCATAGCCTCGCACACTATTCTTGTGCCGTTTTTAAGCTCGCTCTTTTCTATCAATTCCTATACCATGCCGTTAAGCACCTCAGAGACGCTCACGGCCCTTATACCTTTCGCGCTTAATCCGTCTATCAGCCCTTCAAGCGCATCTGCGCAGGCTCTTGTGGGCTGTAGTAGTATTATACTTCCTATTATTGGCTCATTCAATCCCCGCTTGATTATATCATCCTTATTTCCTGCCGAACAGCGCAGATCTACCGTGCACAGCACCTGCCTTAGTCCCAGCGCGCGCGACGCCCGCGCGGACATAGCCACGCTCCTTGTGCCGGAATAATACAGCGTCGCGTCCACGCCCGATATATTCTTTATGGACTCCAGGCTTCTCTTAACGTCCTCCCTCACCTCGCTGAGCTTGCCGTCAAAGGAGGGATCGTCCCCCATTGTACCTATCTCATGCCCTTCGTCTGCCATGCGCAGAAGCGCAGCTTCGTTATCCCTGGCCCATTTGCCGCTTACCATAAATGTCGCCTTCACATTTTTGCTTTTCAGCGTATCAAGTATGTCGTCTATCGCGGCGGCGTTCCACGATACCGCAAACTCAAGCGCGATAGCGTCCTCCGCCTTTCCCCTGTAGGCAGGGCCTGCATACAAGCCCGCCATCACGGCAGCGGCGTCCTGCTCGCTTGTCAGCATATACAATGCGGCTATTATAAAAGCTAAAAACAGATTTACGGCCCATGTGTTCCTTCTTGGCTTTTTCATGCGCTCCTATTCCCCCATTCGCAGGACATTCCCTTATGAATGATATGATATATACACGCGCTATATTACCATATCCGTCAATGCCATAAGCCGGCAAGGAGAGGCGGGGTTTCAAGGAGCATGCAGAACGCCATAGCCGCGTCAAGCTCGCTTGAAATAGCGGCAGATAAGCATAAAAACGCCGCGGGCGAATGCCCGCGGCGTGCTTATATTTTATATTCGGGGTTTTATCAGACGATACCCTGAGCCATCATGGCGTCGGCAACCTTCTTGAAGCCCGCGATGTTGGCGCCGGCTACCAGGTTGTAGCCAAGGCCAGCCTCGGCAGCAGCCTTCTCGGAGGCGGCATGGATGTTGATCATGATGTGATGCAGCTTCTCGTCAACCTCTTCAGGCTTCCAGGTGAGGCGCTCGGAGTTCTGGCTCATCTCAAGGCCGGATACGGCGACGCCGCCGGCGTTGACAGCCTTGGAAGGAGCCACGATAAGGCCCTTATCCATCAGGAAGTAGAGCGCTTCGTTGGTGGTGGGCATGTTGGCGACCTCAATGTAATACTTGAGGCCGTTGGCGAGCATCTGCTCGGCTTCCTTCATGCCGATCTCGTTCTGATATGCGCAAGGCATGCATACATCGACCTTCTGGCCCCAGGGCTTCTGGCCGACAAAGAACTGTACGCCAAACTTGTCGGCATAGTCCTTGACCTTGTTGCGGCCGCTGTTGCGCATTTCGAGCAGGTATTCGATCTTCTCTTCGGTAACGACACCGTCGGGATCGTAGATATAACCGTCAGGGCCGGCAAGGGTGACGACCTTGGCGCCAAGCTGAGCAGCCTTCTTGCAGACGCCCCAGGCAACGTTGCCAAAGCCGGAAACGGCTATGGTCTTGCCCTCTATGGTGTCATGCTCATGCTTGAGAACCTCGCAGAGATAGTATACAGCGCCGTAACCGGTAGCTTCCGGACGGAAGGGGCTGCCGCCGAAGGAGGGAGCCTTGCCGGTAAGCACGCCGTTTTCATACGCGCCGCGGATGCGCTTATACTGGCCAAACAGGAAGCCGATCTCGCGGCCGCCTACGCCTATATCGCCGGCGGGAACGTCTACATTAGGACCAATGTGGCGCTGAAGCTCGGTCATGAAGCTCTGGCAGAAACGCATGATCTCAGCGTCGCTCTTGCCGTTGGGATCAAAGTCGCTGCCGCCCTTGCCGCCGCCCATAGGCAGGCTGGTGAGGCTGTTCTTGAAGGTCTGCTCGAAACCGAGGAACTTCATAACAGACAGATTGACATGAGATGCAAAGCGCAGACCTCCCTTGTAGGGGCCTATGGCGCTGTTGAACTGCACGCGGAAGCCGCGGTTGACGTTGACGTTACCTGCATCGTCTACCCAGGGAACGCGGAACTCTATCACGCGCTCGGGCTCGACAAGGCGCTCAAGCAAGCCGGCCTTCTGATACTCGGGATGCTGATCGATAACAGTCTCAAGGGATTTGAGGACCTCTTCAACGGTCTGAAGGAACTCAGGCTCATTCTTGTCACGCTTCTGTACCTTCTCCAGGACTTCCTGAATGTACGCGTTCATGGTTATACCTCCAAATATAATAATGCTTTTCATGATATGCATGCATGCCCATCAAGCCTGCATCACATACCATTGTTATGATAAATCTACGGTATAACAATGTCAAGCTAATTGTACACAAATAATCCATGCAAAGCTTTTTTGGCAAAAGGCATGTGTTTTAGAATACCCGTCCTTAATATATGATATAAACGGCTCTACGGCGCCATCAGCAGCAGCTTTTCATAGTCAGGGAACGGCCAAGAGGCAGACGGCGTTATCGCTTCAAGCGCGTCGGCCACGCTTCTAAGCTCAGCCATGCTTGGTATCACACTATCCCTGCACACAGCTGCCCTATCGTGGGCGGCGGCGGCGCTTTCCGCCTGCCTGAGCGCCTGCTCAAGCCCGTTTTCAGCCTCGTCAAGCGCTTCGATAAGCCTGCTGCCCTTATCCAGCAGCTTTGTTTCGGCCTTTGCATCCATGCCTATGTCCCGCTTTTGCTTTATTGAATATGCAAGCTCGGCCTGCGCCCTGCTTACCGATGGCATTATCTCCTTAAGCGTCATCTCGCACATTGTGCGCGCCTCTATCATGGCAAGCTTTGCATAGGCTTCAAGCGATACCTCATAGCGCGAAAGCATCTCCCGCTCCGAAAAAATGCCGTAGCCGCTGAAAAGCGCCACATTTTCCGGCGCGATGGATCTTTCAAGCGCGTCAACCGATGTGCTCAGGTCATATAAGCCCCTTCTTTTCGCCTCTTCACGCCATTGTGCGGAGTAGCAGTTGCCGCTGTACACTATGCGCCTGTGCTTTTCGTATTCTTTCCTTATAAGCTCGCGTGCGGCGCGCTCCTTATCCTCCGCTTTTTCAAGCTCGCCTGCGAATCTTGAAAATGCCTCCGCCGCTATAGTATTAAGCACCGTGTTCGCATCGGCTATGGACTGCGACGAGCCGGGCATGCGGAACTCAAACTTGTTGCCGGTAAATGCAAAGGGGGAGGTGCGGTTCCTGTCCGAATCATCGGCCATAACACGCGGCATGGCTTCAACGCCCATGCTTATGAAGGCCCTTTCGCTTCCGCCATACCCGCCGCCCAGGCGTATGGAATCGAGTATGCCCTCAAGCTGCTCGCCTATAAAAACTGACACTATGGCGGGCGGCGCCTCCGTCTGCCCAAGCCTCAGGTCGTTTGAAAAGCTGCACGCGCTGAACCTTATAAGGTCCTGATGGTCGTCCACGGCGGCTATAACTGCGGTAAGCAGCAGCAAAAACAGCGTGTTTGCCATGGGCTGTTTGGTCGGGTTGAACAGGTTTTCGCCCTTATCCGTGCAGAGCGACCAGTTATTGTGCTTTCCGCTGCCGTTCATGCCGGCAAATGGTTTTTCATGCAGCAGGCACACCATGCCATGCTTTGGAGCTATGCGCTTAAGCATCTCCATGGTGAGCTGGTTGTTGTCCGCCGCGGAATTTGCGCCGGAGAACACGGGCGCAAGCTCATACTGGCCAGGCGCTACCTCCTTATGCTCCGTTTTTGCAAACACGCCAAGCTTCCACAGCTCCCTGTCAAGCTCCGCCATAAACGCCTTTACCCTTGCGTCCAGCGCGCCGAAGTAGTGATCGTCCAGCTCCTGGCTCTTGGCCGGTTTGGCGCCGAAAAGCGTCCTGCCGCACAGAACAAGGTCGCGTCTTTTTGCCCAAAGCTCCTTATCAATAAGAAAGTATTCCTGCTCCGCGCCGACCGTAGGGTATATCCTTTCTATATCTTCCCTGCCCATCGCGCGCACGAGCCTCAGCGCCTCGCGGCATATAAGCTGCACCGAGCGCAGAAGCGGCGTTTTTTTATCCAGCGCATCCCCGTCGTATGATAAAAACACGGTCGGTATGCATAATGTGTCCTCTTTTATAAACGCATAGGCGGTAGGGTCCCAGGCGGTGTAGCCGCGCGCCTCAAACGTTGCCCTCAAGCCGCCGGAGGGGAAGCTTGAGGCGTCAGATTCGCCTACAACAAGCTCCTTTCCCGAAAAATCGAGTATAGCTCCGCCATTTGCCGCGGGGGAAAGGAAGGATTCATGCTTTTCGGCCGTTATGCCGTTAAGCGGCTGGAACCAATGGGTATAATGCGTGGCGCCCTTTTCTATGGCCCAATCCTTCATGGCTGCCGCCACGGGCGTGGCTATATGCCTGCCCAACGGCGCGCCCCGCTTTATAGTATCCTTAAGCGCAAGATATGTTTCCTCCTCAAGGCGCTCCCTCATAACGGCTTCGTTAAAAACCATAGATGCAAAATCAAAATCGTTAGGCATACGGCTCCCCCTTTTCAGGCATATCAACGCAGTAAAAATAATTTTACATTATAATATCACGTCGGCCCGCTTACAACACATTTATTCATTATTAAGCATATTTATTTATAATGCCCCTATAAGCTCAGCTTAATGCCGTTATGCGATTGCATAAAGCTACAATCAGTTGACAAGGACGCACAAGGTATCAAGCTGCATAAAGGGCCGTATAGACCGCTTTCTGCTCGCGGGTAAGAAGATATGAAGCGGCTTACATAAACCAGGCTAAAGCAAGAAGCGGCATCGCTGCCGCCTCTTGTTTATAATAGCTCAAGCATCCGGTTCGTCCATCTTTGGCATTTTCTTAAAGAATGTTATACACATGGGTATAGCCACAAGGAAGGTGCATACATCAGCTGCGGCCTGCGCGCTCTGCACGCCGAGCAGCTTCAACAGCGGCGGCAGCACAAGTATGAACAGTAAAAAGAACACGCCCTGCCTGCATGCGGAAAGAAAGCTTGCCGCAGCAGCCTTGCCCACCGATTGAAATGTCATATTGCACGTTACGACAAACGGAACGGTCGGCATGGCGCAGCATTGTATCCTTAAAGCGAGCGCGCCTATGCGTATAACCTCCGGATCCTCCCTTAAGAACAGCGCCACTATATCCGGCGCAAATATAAACGCTATGGCTGAAGCCGCAGTCATCACGGCAGAGCTTACTATAAGCGTGAACTTGTATGCCGCCCTTACGCGGGAGTACTTCCTTGCGCCGTAGTTATAGCCGGCAACGGGCTGATACCCCTGCCCTATGCCGAGCGCGGCCGAGAATATCAGCATGAACACCTTGTTAACTATGCTCATGGCCGCAACGGCGGCATCTCCATACACCATAGCGCTCCTGTTTAGCGCAACGGAGGATATGCTTGCAAGACCCTGCCTCAAAAGCGCCGGAAGGCCGGTTTTGAATATATCTATCAGCATGCCTCCGCTAAGCTCTATCCTGTTAGGCCTTGGCTGAACAACGGTGAAGCCCTTTTTGAAATATGCGCCCACAAGTATGCATGCGCTGATTAGCTGGCTTATAGCCGTTGCTATGGCCGCGCCTGCCGTACCCAGCGAAAAGGCGTGTATGAACAGCGGGTCAAGCCCTATATTGAGTATGCCGCCTATGCTTATGCCTATCATGGCGAACTTTATCTTGCCCTCAGCCCTTAAAAGGTTGTTCATTACAAACGATATCACCATAAACGGCGCCGCGAGCAGGATATAGTTGGCATACGCCTTTGCGTGCGGCAGCATAGTCTCCGTCGCGCCGAGCAGGCGCATAAACGGGTCAAGGAACACGAGGCCGAGGCCCAGTATAATAATGCCGAACGCCACGGCGAGCAGCAGCGAGGTCGAGGCTATCCTGTTGGCTTTTTCATAATCCTTTTCGCCAAGCCTTCTTGATATAAGGCTCGATGCGCCCTGGCCTATGGTGAAGCCGATGGCCTGTATTATGTTCATCAGCGAGAACACCACGCCTACCGCTCCGGACGCGCTCGTGCCGAGCTGGCCGACAAAATATGTATCCGCACCGTTATAAATGGACGTTACCAGCATGCCTATAACCGCAGGTATCCCCATAGAAAGCACAACTTTGCTCACAGGGCCGCTGGTCATGCGCCTATACTGCTTTTCCTGTATATCGTCTGCGCCGCTTGTTGAATCTGAACTTGTTATATTCTCCTGCCCACATTCGGGCTCGTTATTCTGCATTGATACGATCTCTCCGTATTCTATAAATGTGTATGTTATGTCTGTATGTATGTTTGAGCTTGGCGCATATCAGCCAAGCAGCTTTATAAGCTTTGTATCGGCGTCGCTTAAAAGGTTATCGAGCATGCTATGCACCTCGGCTTGCGTGCCTGCGTTCGCGCCTATATACAGCTTGAGCTTTGGCTCTGTGCCGGACGGCCTTACGCATATCCACGCCCCTCCCTCGAGCAGGAACCTTACGGCGTTCATGCCGACGGTCTCGCACTTAAGCTCGGCTTCGCCCTTTTGCGAGTATTCAATGGCTTTCCCCGTGCGCATATCCTCAAAGCGCGTAACGGTCATATCCGCAAAAGCCCTTGGCGTATCCCGCCTTAATGCCGCCATAGCGCCCGATATGCGCTCCATACCCTCTTTGCCTGAGAGGGTGTAGCTTTTTGCAGCCTCGTCATAACAGCCGCACATGGCCTCTATCTCATCAAGAGCGTCGCTTAGCGTTTTGCCAAGGCCCCTATAATAAACGCACGCCTCGGCCGCAAGCATCGCCGCGCACACGGCGTCCTTATCCCTGGCAAAGCCGCCGGCCAAAAAGCCGTAGCTTTCCTCAAAGCCGAATACGAACGTACCCTCTCCCGGCTCAGTCCTGCTCCTTTCGATAAGCTCGGATATGAAGCGGAAGCCCGTCGGCACGTTTTTGACCTTTACCCCGAAATGGGCGCATATGGCGTCCGCAAGGGTGGTGCTGACTATGCTTTTTGCAACAAAGCCGTCTTTGGGTATGGCGCCGCGCTCCCGCATGGCGGAAAGAATGTAATATAAGAGCAATGAGCCTATTTTGTTACCGGAAAGCACCCTGAAGCCGCCACTTTTTTCCCTTATTGCAAGGCCGAGCCTGTCCGAATCCGGATCGGTGGCTATTATGGCGTCAGCCTGCACGCTGTTCGCAAGCGTTTTCGCAAGCGTAAAGGCGTTTGGGTCCTCCGGATTTGGCGCAGCCACGGTGGGAAAGTCGCCGTTTGGAAGCTCCTGCTCCTTAACTACGCTCACGTTAGTTATTCCGGCCATTTTAAGTATTGTCCTTACCGGTAAGTTGCCGCTGCCGTGCAGCGGCGTATAAACTAACTTAAGCGCGCCGCCCTGCTCCTTTACGAGCTTTGGCCTTTGCAGCACGCTCAGCGTATCGTTATAGTAATCCTCGTCGTCCTTTTCGCTAAGCCAGGTCAAAAGCCCCCTCTCTTCGGCTTCGTCAAGCGGCATAGTCGGCCCTGAAAAATAGTCCTCTTTTTTGATATAGCTATATATTGCCTCCGCCTGTTCGGGACCGGCCTGCCCGCCGTCCTGCCAATACACCTTGTAGCCATTATACTTGGGAGGATTGTGGCTTGCGGTTATGACAACGCCCGCTATGCAGTTGAGGCGCCTGAGCATATATGAAAGCATCGGCACGGGCCTTAACGAATCATATATAAACGCCTTTATGCCCTTTGCACAAAGCGTAAGCGCCGTTTCAAGCGCGAACTCGCGGCTCTTGTGCCTTGAATCATACGCTATGGCTACGCCGCGCATGGCAGCGCCTTCAAATGTGAGTATGTAGTCCGCAAGGCCGAGCGTAGCCCGCTTCACTACCCTTTCGTTCATTCTGTTGGTGCCTGCGCCAAGTATGCCGCGCAGGCCGGCCGTGCCAAACTCAAGCTCCGTATAGAAGCGCTCCTCTATCTCCCTGGTATCGCCCTGTATGGCCTCAAGCTCGGCCTTAAGCTCCGGCTCCATGCCGCCCGCGCTTAGCCAGCGGCCGTATTCATTCAAATAATCCAAACGATCATTTTTGCTCATTCTCTTTATTCTCCAATTCCGGCGGAACATATATGTCCCTCGCCATGCTGTATGCATGATCCCCTGCAACTATAATATGGTCATGAAGCCTAATTCCGATGCTTGCAAGCGCCTCGCAAACCGCCTTTGTGGCATTTACGTCCCCCGGCGATGCGCCTGGGTTGCCGGAAGGGTGATTGTGGCACAGTATAACGTTGGCCGCGCCATGTCTCAAGGCGCACTCCACTACAAGCCTTGGGTATATCATGTTCTGGTCTATGGTGCCCGTGGATACCACATCCGCATGCAGAGGCCGCATGCCGCTGTCAAGCGAGATAGCATATGTGGTCTCGTATTTTTGCGTCCTAAGCAGCTCTATGCAGTATTTGCATGACGCCTGCGGAGTGCCGAGCCTGGGCCGCCTTTTAGGCTTTTCCCTTATGTTTCTCATCGCTCCGCAAACGGATATGAGTATGGCTGCGTTTTCGCCAATGCCGTCTATCTTGCTAAGTTCCGTTATATCGGCTTTAAGCACCTCAGCCAATGTGCCGTATCTGTTTATCAGCTCATGTGCTATTGGGTTTACGTCTTTTCTTGGAATGGCATAGGTCAGCAGCAGCTCAAGCAGCTGATGCTCCCGCATAGCCGAGGGGCCGCTTTCTTTGTAAGTATCCTTGAGCCGCTGCCTATGTCCATCATGTATAGCCACTTATTTTGCCCCGTTATCAGCTGCTGCCCGCGCACAATGCTTTCTGCCCATTGCGAGGGCTATAATGCCGCCCATGAACAGCAGTATTATGCTGAGTATGCCTATTGAGGCCCTGCCAGTCACGGAATATGCCAGGGCGTAGAGCGCAGGCCCTATAACGCAGGAGAACTTGCCGAATATATCGAGGAAGCCGTAATACTCATTGGATCTTTCAGGCGGTATTATCTGGCCGAAATAGCTCCTTGAAAGCGCCTGTATGCCGCCCTGCACAGTGCCTACAAGCGTTGCAAGTATCCAGAACAGCGTGCTGCTAAGCCTGAGCGCGGCCTCTTTATCGCCGCCCGCAAGCTCCGCCTGCTCTATATTGAAGCCCATGAAGAAGCCGATTATGGTTATTACGAAATATACGCACACGGCTATGGCAATCATCTTCATAGCGCCTGCCTTTTTGGCAAGGTTGCCGAACAATATGCTGAACGGCACGGCTACTATCTGCGTGACGAGCAGCGCAAGTATCATGCCTATAGCGTCAAGCCCAAGCGTTTCGCCGTAGCTGGTAGCCATGGATATTATGGTATCCACGCCGTCTATATAGAAGAAATAAGCTATTATGAAGAGCAGTATCTTTTTATCCTTAATTATATCCTTAAATGTACGCCATGCGTTTTTGAAGGCCTCCCTTGCAAGCGCCTTTGGCGGCTCCTCCACGCTGTATTGCTGCTTTACGTTTTTGAGGAAGGGTATGCTGAATACCGCCCACCACACGACTACTATAAGTATCGCTATCTTATAGGAAAGCACGCTTTGGCCCATCAGCAGCATAATGACTATAGATATCACAAACGGTATGGTGCTGCCGCCTATATAGCCCATTGCATAGCCCCAGGCGGACACCCTGTCCATTCTGTCCGGAGTGGTAACGTCAGTCAAAAACGAATCGTAGAACAAGCAGCTGCCGGAAAAACCTATTTTGGATATTACATAGCCTATAAGCATCAGCCGCCAATCGTCAAACGCGGCCATAAATGCCGTGAATACAAGGCCGATTATAAGAAATATCGAAAACAGCTTTTTCTTCATGCCGGAAAAGTCGCCTATGGCGCCCAATACCGGCGCAAGCACGGCCACCACCAGCGCCGCGGCGGACACAGCAAAGCCGTACAGCTTATCCCCCGTCTCGTTCGCCTGCATGGCAAAGTATATCGGGAATATGGCGGCCATTATGTTGGTCGCATATATGGAGTTAGCCCAATCGTACATTATCCATGACTTTTCACTTTTAGTGAAGCGTTTTTCGCTCCTTTTCGCAGAATCGCCCATGTTTTTCCTCCCTGATGCTGAATCTGATATGATATCTATATTATGATTATAATCCAAAACCACGATATAGTTCAACAGAATAAATCGCATATTGCATTTATCGTTTCTTCGGGTATAATTACAGGCATGAACGCAAAAAAGAACAAGCGCTCCTTCAGGCGCGGCATACGGCCTATAAGGCTTTTGCCTATTGGATATTTGGCTATAATACTGCTTGGCACGCTCATGTTTATGCTGCCCGTTTCCTCCGCTGCCGGGCCAATGGGCTTTATGGACGCGCTTTTTACTGTCGTTTCCGCTTCATGCGTGACCGGGCTTTCCACGATAGATGTTGCGAATGAGCTTTCGTCATTTGGTCAGGCAGTGCTCCTCCTGCTCATACAGGTCGGAGGTCTCGGCTTTATGACGTTTGCAACGGTGCTCTTCGGCGTGCTCAGAAGGAACCTTACGCTTTTAGGGCGCATGAGCGCAGCCGAAGCACTTGGCGAGGACGGAACGGGACGGGTAAAAGAGCTGTGTGCCTGCGCAATTAAATATTCTATCGTTATCGAGCTGATAGGCGCCGCTGTTCTCTACATACGCTTCCGCGGGTCGTTTGCTCCGTTAAAAGCGCTCTGGTTCTCTGTTTTCCATAGCATTTCCGCTTTCTGCAACGCCGGCTTTGATTTGATGGGTAATTTTGAATCGTTCACGCGGTACTGTTGTGATCCGCTCGTTTGCCTCACGCTTTCCGCCCTCATAATACTGGGAGGCATAGGCTTTGCCGTAATTCACGAGCTTATGCACGCAAGGAAGCTTTCGCCGCTTTCTCAGCATACAAAAACGGTGCTTGTTACAACGGCGGCATTGCTTATAGCGGGTTTTGTATTCAACCTTGCCGCAGAATGGAGCAACCCCGGCACATTTGCTGAGCTTAGCGTGCCAAACAAGCTTCTTGCGGCATGGTTCCAAAGCGCAACGCTGAGAACGGCCGGCTTTAATACGGTCGATCAGCTTGCGCTGCGCGACGGGACGAAGCTTTTCAACGCGATACTCATGTTTATCGGAGGCGCGCCGGCCGGCACAGCAGGCGGAATAAAGGTGACCTCGCTCGCAGTGCTGCTGCTTACAACAAGAGCCTTCCTGCGCAACAGTCCGAACACTACCGTCTTTGGCCGTTCCGTATCCCCGTTTGCCGTAAGAAGGGCTTTATGCGTATTCTTTATAGGATTATCAGCCGCGCTGCTCAGCATAGCCGCCATTTCCTTCGCGATGCCTGATGCCGGCTTCATAAACACGGTGTACGAGGTCTTTTCCGCGATAGGTACGGTCGGCCTGTCTGCCGGTATAACCTCCGCCGCGCCAGACGCAGTCAAGCTCCTGCTCTGCATGCTTATGTTCATCGGCCGCGCCGGCATACTCACCGTGGCCCTTGCAATAGGCGGTAAAAGCAACGAAGCTATACTGCGCTACCCTGAAGGGAACATAATGATAGGATAAATAAAGGAGTTAACCATATGTCAAAATCATTTGCCGTCATAGGAATAGGTAGATTTGGTACAAGCGTTGCGCTTACGTTGAGCTTGATGGGGCATGAGGTGCTTGCAGTTGATACAAGCGCAGCCGCCATAGATTCCATAGCTGACAGAGTGACTCATGCCATAGTAGCCGATGCAACCGACGAAAGGGTATTGCGGCGCATAGGCATAGCGGAGTTTGATGCGGTTGTAATCAGCGTTGCAGCCGATATACGCGCAAGCATACTCACCGCAATGCTTTCAAAAGAGCTTGGCGCCAAACGCGTAGTAGCAAAGGCCGCAGACGACCTGCATGCCAAACTTCTTATAAAGGCCGGAGCCGACCAGGTCGTTCAGCCTGAGCGTGACAGCGGGGTTCGCCTTGCGCGCTCAATAGCGGTAGACAGCGTGCTTGACTACTTCGCCCTAACTGACGACGTAAGCATAAACGAGCTTAGGCTGCCGTATAGCTGGGCAGGAAAAAGCCTTGTTCAGCTTGGCATACGCACCCGTTACGGGGTGAGCGTAATAGCTATAAAGCGCGGAGAAAAGATGATTGTTGCAATAGACCCCAACTCAGCCCTTGAGCAAGGCGATGTGCTTGTGCTGCTTGGCAGCAACCACGAGCTTGAAAAGCTCGCTTCAATAGATTAAAAGGAAATAATCAGGGCCGCTCCAAGTAGCAGGTACATTAAGGACGGCCCTGTTTTTGCGGTTATATCGTATTATATATCCATGCTGGCCGCAGTGCGCGGGAAGGGCAGCACATCCCTAATGTTGGCTATGCCGGTAACGTACATAACCATCCTTTCAAAGCCAAGGCCGTAGCCCGCGTGCTTCACGCCGCCAAAGCGCCTAAGCTCCATATACCAATCATACTGCGACATGTCAAGCCCAAGCTCCTCTATGCGCTTTCTGAGCATATCGTCGCGCTCCTCACGCTGGCTGCCGCCGACTATCTCACCAACGCCCGGCACAAGAAGGTCAACCGCGGCAACAGTCCTGCCGTCATCGTTCATGCGCATATAAAAGGCCTTAATTTCCTTTGGATAGTCTGTCACGAATACGGGCTTTTTGAATATCCTTTCTGTTATATAGCGCTCATGCTCGGTCTGAAGGTCGCAGCCCCACTCAACGGGATACTTGAACTCTTCGCCGGACTTTTTAAGCAGCTCCACAGCCTCGGTATAGGTTATCCTTGCAAAGTCGTTTTCAACAACGTTGGTCAGCCTGTCTATAAGCGTTTTATCAACAAAGCTGTTGAAGAAAGCGAGCTCGTCAGGGCATCTTTGCATAACGGTGCGTATTATGTACTTCACCATGGCCTCGGCCACCTCCATGTCGCCCTCAAGGTCGCAGAAGGCCATTTCAGGCTCTATCATCCAGAACTCGGCGGCATGGCGCGCAGTAAACGAATACTCCGCCCTGAACGTCGGCCCAAAGGTGTATATATCCCTGAAAGCAAGGGCAAAAGCCTCGCCGTAAAGCTGGCCGGACACGGCAAGGTTAGCCTCCCTGCCGAAGAAGTCCTTTGTGTCGTCCACCCTGCCGTCCTCTGTTTTGGGCAGCTCGTTCATATCAAGCGTGGTAACGCGGAACATCTCACCCGCGCCCTCGCAGTCGCTCGGGGTGATAAGCGGCGTATGCACATACAAAAAGCCCCTTTCATCAAAGAACCTGTGTATGGCCTGCGCAACAACGCTGCGCACCCTGAACGCGGCCTGGAACATGTTGGTCCTTGGCCTTAAATGCTGTATGGTGCGAAGATATTCAAGGCTGTGCCTCTTTTTCTGCAATGGATAGTCGCTGTCGCACTTGCCCAGAATCTCTATGCTCTGTGCCTTTATCTCAAACGGCTGCGGCATATCGGGGGTAAGCACAAGCTCGCCCTTCACGCCTATGGCTGCGCCGGTATTAAGTGACTTTACTATGTTGGGATCTATATTCTCAGTCTCGTACACTATCTGCACGTTTTTGAAGCAGGAACCGTCGCCAAGCTCGATAAAGCCCACGTTTTTGCTCTGCCTCGCCGTCCTTACCCAGCCAACGACCTCGATCTCGCCTGTATGGGCCTCATACGCCCGTATAAGCTCGCTCAATCTCAACATAAATACACCTCCGAATATAGTAAAGTATTCAGCAATTATATTCCAAATTTGCATGTTTAGCAAGCGTTGGGCATATATTTCCAAAAAATCATGTGCATGCGGAGGTATGCCCTATATGTATCATGCGCCGGTACCCACACTGATAATACGCGCAGACGCCGCCTGTTTGATACTTATAAACGGCCGCGTAGCAGGAGAATGTGCCGCGGACAGCTACATAGCCGTGCCTGTAAGCGAAAACGGCGATTACTATATCACCGCCCAGCCCATAGCCAAATGGCTAGATAAAAGCACGCTTTCAGGCCCAGTCAGCGCAAGGCTGAGCTTCGAAAAGGCTCAGCTCATAAGCCAAAGCCCGGACTCCGCCAAAATATGCCTTTGGCCCAACGGTGTGTTCGAGATAACGCTTTTAGTGCAGCGGCTCATGCCCATGGATAAGCCATGCCCGGCAAGGCTGATAGACGCAATAAGCCCGAGCATATCCGGAACAAGATACGATATTGCGTTATACGGCCAAGGCTCATGCTCAAGCGGGCTTTATATATACAGGGCTAACGCTCAGCCCGTATACCTTGACACAGGCTATGCCGAGGACGGCATGCTGGGCATGTTTCAACTTTTCGGCGCGGACTATTTATCGGTACGCCTAAGCGGCGCGTATGGTGAAAGGCTGATGCTGATAGACAAGGATATCAAGATAGCGCTCGATATAACAGCCTCGCAATGCTATATAGAAAGCTCCGCCCCAGTTGCCATAGAAAGCCTGAACACGCTTAGATGCCATCAAAGGCGCACCCGCTACTCCTATGCCGACGGCGCATTTAAAGCGGAAGAGCCACAGACCGGCTTTTTTACGCAGGCTCAACCGTATATGCCTAAAAACAGGCTCGAACGCGCCATAGCGTTTTTGGAGGCCAACATGCTCTCGCTCGAAGAAGAAGCCATGAGCTACCTTGCGCCGGAGCTTGCACAGACGCTGCCTGCCAATGCGCTGAAAGAGTTTTTAGGCGGGTACTCCTCTGTCAGCCCGCCCGCAGGGGACAGCAGCGGCAATGTAATAGGCCTTATATCGAAGCGGCGGGACGGCCTATGCTCCGCCCGCCTGTACTCGTTTGAGCATGGCGAAAACGGCATAGACAACATCACGGAGTTATAACGAACGTGCCGAATCAACCGGCAAATCCTTAAGCTTTACCAGCTTATTATACAATGCTTCCCTGTTCGATTCCGTTATGTCATACACATCGGCCTTTTCGCTATTGCGGACGCGGTTCAAAAACTCAACGTCGCGCCTCGCCTTAACGGCGGCTATAACCTGTATGTCGCCGTTAAGCGCGTCAAGCACGGCCTTTTGAAAAAGCAGCGCGTCCATTTCCATGAAGCCAAGCTCGTCCATGACTATTATTCCGCTTGGGCGCGCTTCGTTTATATATGCCGCGCCGAGCGTATCGAACACGGCGGTACGCCTGTCATGCAGCCTTGAATCGCACCTGCCGGCAAGGTTAGCTTCGCTATAGCTGCGCTCTTCCGCCTTTGTTGCCGCCCTGTGTATGTATATCGGGTAAAGGCCCTCCGCATCTGGCTCTAGCAGCCTTTTTGTGCAAAAGCCGTACACAGGTCCGTCAAAGGCACTCACAAGCCTTGCTATAAGCGTGCTTTTACCGGCTCCCCTTTCGCCGGATATCAATATGTGCCGCATGTTATCCTCCGCATCTAAAGAATGTTTAAGCTATATTATAGCCCGCCAGCAGCCCAAGGTAAATGCCGTCAGCATATCCGTTTCCATCATTTTCCGCAATATTTCATATCCGTGTTGACAAAACTATGCTGTGGTAGTACATTATATGTGAAATCACACTTATTTAGTGGGAATTGAGGTGACGCGCTGTGCTGTTCTCCACAAGGGGGCGCTACGGGCTTAAGGCGATGGTAGATCTTGCGCTTGAATATGGGCAAGGCCCTGTCAGCGCGGCCGCATTGGCGCAGAAGCAGGGCGTAAGCACATCTTATCTTGAGCAGATGATAAGCTCGCTTAAGAAAGCGGGGCTGATAGTCGGCGCAAGGGGAGCTATGGGCGGCTATGAGCTGAGCAGGGCGCCCGAGCAGATAGACGTGGGCAGCGTATTGAAGGCGCTTGAGGGCGGGACGGAGCTTGTTGACTGCGTCGGCACGGAAAACGCAGCGTGCGAGAATGCGTGCCTGTGTTCCGCAAGGCCGCTGTGGATAAAGCTGCAAAGCCGCATAAACGATGTGCTGTGCTCTACCACGCTTAAGGACATGGCGGACGATTACCGCAGCCAGCTCAGCAGGCAGGCTGAGGCTATTGATATGCAAAACAATAATTCCAATACACAGGAGAATTTGCAATGAGAAAGGTTTATCTTGACAACGCGGCCACAACGGCCCTTTCACCCAGGGTGCTTGAAAAGATGACGCCATATCTTACCGGGATATACGGCAACGCGTCAAGCCCGCACTCCTTCGGCCAGGCGGCGAGGGCAGGCGTTGAGCATGCGCGCGAGCAGGTGGCCAAGGCCATAAACGCCGAGCCGGGTGAGATAGTTTTCACCGGCTGCGGCACGGAAAGCGACGATACGGTACTTTTCGGCGCGGCTGAAAGGTACGCTAAAAAGGGCGACCATATAATCACAACAAATGTTGAGCATCACGCGATACTGCACGCCTGCGCCGCGCTTGAAAAGAGGGGCCTCAGGGTGACCTATCTTCCCGTCGATAAGGATGGGCTGATCACGCCGGAGCAGGTGCGCGACGCCATAACGGATAAGACGATACTTGTAAGCGTGATGGCCGCGAACAACGAAATCGGCACAATAATGCCCATAAAGGAGATAGCCTCCGTTTGCCATGAGAGGGGCGTGCTGTTCCATACCGACGCCGTGCAGGCCATAGGCCACATACCCATAGACGTTAAGGCTATGGGCATAGATATGCTGTCCATGTCGGCGCACAAGTTCCACGGTCCAAAGGGCGTGGGCGTGCTGTATGAAAGAAAGGGAATACGCCTGCCAAGCTACATAATAGGCGGCGAGCAGGAGAAGGGCAGAAGAGCCGGTACTGAGAACGTTGCCGGCATAGTTGGGCTGGGCGAGGCTATTGAGCTTGCCACAGCTAATATGGAGGAGACCTCCAAGCGCATGATAATGCTGCGCGACAAGCTTATAGCCGGCATAGAGGCTTCCATTCCCGAAGTCAAGCTTAACGGGCACAGGACTAAGCGCCTGCCGAACAACGTCAATTTCAGCATTAAATACATAGAGGGCGAAAGCATACTGCTTATGCTCGATATGAACGGCATAGCGGCCTCCAGCGGCTCCGCCTGCACCAGCGGCAGCCTTGACCCATCGCATGTGCTGCTGGCGCTCGGGCTAACGCATGAGGTAGCGCACGGCTCCGTAAGGCTCACGCTGGGCGACGATACGACAGAAGAAGACATAGACTATGTGCTTGACGTGCTGCCCAAGGTAGCGCACAGGCTTAGGGCGATGAGCCCCATATGCCCTGCAGGCGTTAAATAATAGCTATATATACAGAGAGGAGATAAACTATGTATACCGAAAAAGTCCTTGACCATTTTGAACACCCGCGCAACGTAGGCGCTTTGGACGACGCAAACGGCGTAGGCACGGTAGGCAACGCCAAGTGCGGCGATATAATGCAGATGTTTTTGAAGGTGAACGACGATGGCATAATCGAGGACGTCGGCTTCAAGACCTTTGGCTGCGGCGCGGCAATAGCCACAAGCTCTATGGCGACGGAGCTTATAAAGGGCAAAAGCATAGACGAGGCGCTCAAGCTTACCAATTCCGCCGTTGTTGAGGCGCTTGAGGGGCTGCCGCCGCAGAAGATACACTGCTCAGTGCTTGCAGAGGAGGCCGTGCGCAGCGCCATAGCCGATTATTACAGGAATAAGGGCATGGAGGACAAGGCCAGGGAGGTAGAAAACATAAAATGCTCGCATGAGCATGAGGAGCCGCATGAGCATAAATAAGCTTATTTGCCACAAATTGGCTTGAAACTATATGCCCTATCTGGAAAAGCTAATATAAAAAGCAAAGCGGCTTTTAATGCTTTGGCACAAAAGTTTGAAAGGAGATGGGCATAATGAAGAGTATAGCATTTGCGGCCGGTCTGGCCGCCGGAATGGCCGCCACTGCCGCGGCGGTGTGCGCAATGTATCCGGACGTATCAAGGCGCGCCATGCGCGACTGCCGCAGGATGATGAAAAGCGGCAAGCGCATGCTTAAGCTCTGCTGAGGCGCAAAGCGCTGCTGCGCCAGATGAACAGGTGATTAGAATGAAGGGATAGCTTTCAAAGAAAGCTATCCCTCAGAGTGTCGAAAAAGTGGCTGTGCGCCACTCTTTTGAGTTTTTACGGGTTTTGCCCTTCGCTCACGCTCACTGGCAGCAAAGCCCGCAAGATACGAAAGCCTGAAGCTTTTCATCCGTTCTGACGCGCATGCCGTCAGAGCCGGAATCAGCTTAAGGGTCAGCCGGCTCGCGCTGCTTATATTCTATCTCCAGACTTCCGCCGTCTTCGACAGTTTTGCCGTCAAGCAGCAGCAGCTTTTCCGCAAGCACTCTTGAAAAGCAGCTTATCACAGCCGCGAACGCTATCATGTCGTTTGTGTCTTTGGCGGTAAGCTCGCTCTTCTCTTCATGATCCAGTATAGCTGCCGCCGTCAGCCTCACCTGCTCAATGAAGTATTTGGCGGCCATGTTGTGCCTTTCCGAAAACGATTCGTATATGCTCCTCACCTCTTCCTCGCTTATGCCCATAGGTATGAGCTTTTGCAGCGTGGCAAGGCTGAGGTTTTGCTTGAGCGAGCATATTATTATCAAATACGCTATGTGTATCCTGTAATACTTCTTTTTGTCCGGCCCGGGCATCACCTTTGTGCGGACATAGTTGTTTATGGCGGCCGCGGTTATTATCTGCTCCTCCTTAAGCTCCGGCGGCAGATAATCAAGGTACTTTTTCAGCAGCACTACCACCTGCTCCATATACAGCCCAAAATCGGGGATATCATCCCACCTTGGCAGTCTGAAGCGATTAAGATATCCTTCCCACCTTCTCAGCTTACCGGCTACAAGCCGTTTATCATACGCCATGCTGAGCCACCTCCTTATTTGATAAAGCATAGCACATCATAATAAAAAATGCAAATCCAGCCAAACAATATCAGGCTTGACATGCTGTATAACTCATGCTAATCTAATACAAGTAACAAGATTATACGGAGGTGTATATTTTGTATAGTATAGTCACAGATACATCGGCCAATCTTGAGCCTGAAGTAATACAAAGCTTTGATATGACCGTTATACCGTTCAATTACTATATTGATTCAAACGAGCAGACCTGCCTTGATATAAAGGCGTTTGACGGCGCAGCGTACTATGCCTCCATAAGAGCCGGAGCCAGGGTCACAACGTCTCAGGTGACGCCGCAGCGCTATATTGAATACATGAAGCCGCTTCTTGATGCGGGCAGCGACGTGCTGTTCGTAGGCATGTCCTCCGGCGTAAGCGGCTCATATTCGTCCGCAGAGGCTGCGGCAGCCGAGCTTAGGGAGCTGTATCCTGAGCGCCGGATAAGGCTTGTGGATACGCTTGGCGCATCGCTTGGCGAGGGGCTCCTGGCAATAAAAGCCGGCGAGCTCAGACAGGCCGGCAAAAGCATAGATGAAGCCGCGGACGAGCTTATCAGGCTCAGGATGAGAATGTGCCAGATATTCACCGTGGACGACATAATGCACCTTAGGAGGACCGGACGGCTTTCCAACTTAACGGCCGTAATAGGCGCGGTGCTGCACATAAAGCCATTGCTCAAGGGCGACAGGGAAGGTAAGATAGTATGCTTTCAGAAGGTACGCGGCCGCAGGAGCGCGATAAAGGCCATTGCGCAAAGCTATGCCAGGCTCGTCGTGTCGCCCGATAGCCAGACCGTAGGCATAGCGCACGCCGGCTGCATTGAGGATGCGGAGCTTCTCAAGTCGCTGATATCGGAGCTTGCGCCGCCCAAGCGGATAATGACCGTGTGCTACGAGCCTGTTACCGGCTCGCACGTCGGCCCCGGCGCGCTTGCGCTGTTTTTTTTAGGCAGCGACAGGGATTTTTGATATAGTCATATCTGTTTCAATGCTTTGAGCTGGGCGCAAACGGCCTTCGCCTTCGCCTCTGGCGAGGCCGCGCTCAGCTCATGCACTATATAGCGCGGCTCTACCGCATCGATTATCCTGTTCATACTGTCGGTTTCAAGCGGAGCATGCGCGTCAAGCCGCATTATACGCGCATAGCTTTGGCTACTGCGGGTGTAAAAGTCCGTATCCGGCTCTATCGGGCTTAAATAATCCGATATTGGCATGGTAAGGCTGCATTTATGCAGGTGCATGCCAAGTATATGCTCCTTAAGCCGCCCATGCGCGCTTATTATGCTCTCTATGGCCTCGGCCGCCTGCGCTTCGTTATTTGGATAGCCGTTATGCCTCAGCCTCAGCGCCGCCATAAGGTGGCCGGCATCGAGCATTACGCCCTTCCTGTCGTAGTCTATAAGCGAAAGCATAAGCTCGGTCTCGCCCGGCTCCATAAGCGTCATTCCGGTCACAAAAAGATTCTCTATCAAAATATAAAAGCTGTAGCTTTTGTTGCGCAGCACTCTGTTCAAAAGCGTGGCCGTGGCCTTTATAACTTCTTTATTGCTGTGCAAGGAGTAGTTTTGAAGCACCTCTTCGTTTGATATATCAGCGCAGTGGAAAACGGCGTATTCGGCATGCAGCCTTTCTGCCCTGTCAAGATCGTCCGTAAGCCTTTGCTCGAAGCCCAAAGCATCGCGGCAGCCGTAGTATTCAAGCCATGTTGCCCCGCCGCCAAAGTGCTTTTCAAGATAAGCGGTGTTGTTATTATAAAAATCTATCCAGTTCGGATAAAACATGAGGTGATAGCCCGTAGCTGCGCGCCCCACCATATCGTCAGCCTCTATGGGGCAGGATATGACTTCAGCGCCGTCGCAGCGGCAATCGGCTTCTATATAGCTTAAAAGCCCTTCCTCATCTTTGAAGGGCTCAAGCATGGCCTTGTTTGAAACGATATTCACAAGCCGCTTAGTCAAAGCTCAACATGCTCCTTGATTTCTATGCCGTCAAGATATACAGGCTCGTTTTTATCCCCCCTTTTAACGTCGGCGGCAACGCAGGCGCAATTTGGCAGATACCAGTCGTAAAAGCCGCCGATCTTCGGCCTGCCGAGCCTGCTCATCAGCGCCATTATCACACCGCCGTGCGTAACGAACACGAGCTGTTTTTCATTATCAGCCCATGCCCGCTCCACCTCCTGCGCAAACGCCGCCACCGCCCTGTCTGAAAAGCCGTCTATGCCCTCCCCGTTCGGGCAAGCGTCAACACAGCCGGAATCGACCCATTTTCTATATGCTTCGTCGTGCTCCATATCCGTGGCGCTCCTGTTTTCAAAGTCGCCAAAGTCTATCTCCCTAAGCCCATAGCATATGCGCTGCTCGGCATTCGGAAAAAGTATGCGCGCCGTCTGCTGCGTTCTTATCAGCGGGGTCACTATAACGCTTTTAAGCTCAGCCGAGCCGCCCGCGAGCCTTGTCTTTTCTATGCCCTCAGCACAGAGCGGCGAATCGGTGCTGCCTATGTATCTGTTCAGCGCGTTGCCCTCCGTTTTTCCGTGACGGATAAGATATATGCGCATCACAGCTCTCCCTTTATGATATTGGGTATGCCGCACACCATGCGCACTACGGCATCAGCCTTTTTAGCAAGCAGCACGCACAGCCTGCCGGCAGCCTCCCTGCCAAGCCTTGTTTTTCTGTCAACGGGTATTATGCCGCTGCCGACCTCGTTGCATATAACCACATCTTTTTTGATAAGCTCGTTATACAATGCCTCGACCCTGTCCGGATCATCAAAAACGATATTCTGCACGTTGTATACCACCCTCTTTTCATCGAGCGCGGCGTCCGCAAAGTCCTTTTCCGCATAGCCGAGGCCCTTTGCAAACTCTCTTTTGCCGCTCGCCTCGGCGCCTATTATCAATATCATAGCAATTCTACCGCCTTTTGTGTAAATATCATTACAAACAACATAACTATCTCGCTAAGCTGAATGGTGAAGCCCGCGATATCGCCGCTCATGCCGCCAAACTGCCTTATGGCCATTATCCGGCAGGATATAAGCGTTATTATGGCGGCAATGATCATCATTGCGCCAGCTATACAGTTTATATAAATAAGCAAACCAGAGCAGAGCAGGAACCATACGGCAAGCATTACTGCCGATGCCCTTGATGATGAGGATGTGAACGCGCTCAAAAGCCCCTCGTGGGCAGATTTAGTGACGCTGCTCAATATCGCGCCTGCGGTGCGGCTCATAACATGCATAACGCCCAGCATAATGCATGCGTCATTATCCATTCCAAGCTCCGTTGCAAGCGCAAAATAGCACAATATGTATATGCCAAAGCTTATTATTGCGAACGCGCCCGCGTGCGGGTCCTTAAGTATCTCCTTTTTTCTTTCTGGACTAAGGCGGCTTGAAAGCGCATCCATAGTGTCGCAAAAGCCGTCCATATGCACGCCGCCGGATATAAGCACGGGTATGGCTGCGACTCCGGCAGCGAACAACAGCTTAGCGATATCGAGCCAGGCGCAAAGCCTTGCCCAGCCGAACAATGCCAGGCCTATGGCTATGCCGACCACGGGCAAAGCCGCAAGCATGCAGCGCATGTTCTCGCTTTTCCATTCCACCTTAGGCATGGGGATCCTTGAAAACATGGATAGCGCCATAGCCACAGAGCGCAATATGTTCATATAAGTTCAAGCTCCCCCTTAAGCACAATCGGTATGCCGGCAACGAGCTCGTAAACGTTATCCGCCATTTGGGCAAGCTCCATATTTATTCTGCCGAGCGCCTTTATATATGCCCTTGTGGACAGATCATATCCGGCGCTGTCGCTGCCGACGTCGTTTGTTATCACGATAAGCTCGCCGCATTGACTTTTCATGTTCCTTACTCCGGCAAGCACCCTTTCAACAGGGTCGCTCATGCTGCCGTAATCGTCGTACATCTCGTTTGCGGTAAGGTTGCATATGCACTCAAGCAGCGCCGTGCCGCCCTGTACGGGCAGCTTAAGCGAGGCATAATCCGTATATCTTTCTATGGTTTCAAAGCCCTTGCCGCTTCTCATCAGCCTGTGCTTTTTCACCTTCTCCATGCCCCCCTCGCCAAAGGGGCGCATAGCCGCCAGATAATAACGCGGCATGGGCATGCGCACGGCCATGCTTTCAGCATATGAGCTTTTTCCGCAGCCGGAGCCGCCTATCAAAAGCGTCATCATTTTATGTTCCCTCCCTGGGGAGTATATGGCGTTATCTCTATATCGTCAAACGTAGCCATGCTGTTGTATACATTAAGCGCCATATCAAGCATCGGTATAAGGCATACGCCGCCCGTACCCTCGCCAAGGCGCATGTTCGCGTATATTATCGGCTCAAGCCCAAGCTCCTCGGATATCCTTTTTGCGGCAGGCTCCGCCGAAGAATGGCTGGCAAGCATCGCGTTTACGCTCGCAGGGCACATTCTTTTTGCTATCAGCGCCGCGGCGCTGCTTATAAGGCCATCTATTATAACAGGCGTCCTGTATATAGCGCCGCCGATAAACGCCCCCGCCATAGCCGCCATGTCAAAGCCGCCAAGCTTGCTAAGCACGTCCAGCGCGTTTTCAGGGTCCGGCCTGTTTAAGGATATGGCCTTTATAATTGCGTTGCGCTTTTTGATAAGCCCCTCGTCGCTCAGTCCGGCTCCGCGGCCAACGGCGGCATTGACCGGCAGCCCCGTAAGCACGGCGGTTACGGCGGCGGCCGTTGTGGTGTTGCCTATGCCCATCTCCCCCGTGACTATCAGCTTATAGCCGCCTTTTTTAAGCCTGTTCACGGTATCTATGCCTGTGTCTATGGCCTTTTTGGCCTGCTCCATAGTCATAGCCGGCTCTATGGTAATATCCCTTGTGCCGTTTGCCACATGCCTGTCATATACGCCCTCGGCCCTGTGCAGCATGCCCACATCTATGGGAAAAACGTCCGCATTTACGGCCCTTGCCATATTGCATACGGAGCTTTTGCCCTTTGCCGCGTTTGCGGCGACTATAGCCGTCACCTCGCTGCCCGTCTGGGTAACGCCCTGCGCCACCACCCCGTTATCGGAGCAGAACATGGCCACGGCCCTTTTTGATATATCCACATTCGCGCTGCCCGTAAGCGCGGCTATACGTATTATATCCTCTTCAAGCATGCCGAGGCTTGATAAGGGCTTTGCTATACTGTCCCACCGGTTTTTAGCAAGCGTTGCGGCTTCCCTGTCCGGCTCCTGTATTCTTTCATTAAGCTGCCGAATGTATTCAGCATATTCATGCCCCGTCACTGCCATTGCCCAAGCATCTCCCTCATATACGCATAAACATCCATAGAATAAACCTGCTCCAGATTCCGCCTTGAAAGCGCCTCCTCTATCGGGCCAAGCGCGGCGGCCCTTCCGCGGCTCAAAAGCAAAGCCTTTGTGCCGTAGGCCTTGGCAAGCGAAAGGTCGTGTACCACGCTTATAACGGCCCTGTCCTTTTGCCCGAGCCAATCCTCTATAAGAGAGAATACCTGCCTTTGGTACACCAGGTCAAGATGGTTCGTAGGCTCGTCCAGCAGAAGATACTTCGGGTCCTGGGCAAACACCTGCGCAAGGAACGTCCTTTGCAGCTCGCCGCCGGAAAGCGTAAGCACGGATTGCTTTCTCTGCGCCGTCATGCCGGTCTTTTCAAGCGCAAGCTCCACCATGTCGTTATCCATGCCGCACTTTTTTGAAAAAATCCCGGGCGCGTAGGCGTAGCGGCCGAGGCGCACCACCTCCTCAACGCTGAAGGAATAGCCTACATAGTGGTTCTGCGTAAGCACGCCTATGCTTTTAGCAAGCTCGCCGGGCTTTTTTGCGCGTATATCCAAGCCGTCCAAGCTTATATTGCCCTTATATGGCGCGCCGCCGGCGATGGCGTTTATTATGGTTGACTTTCCTGCGCCGTTGGGTCCGGCTATCATGAGCCATTCCCTCGTATCGACCGTAAACGAAACGTCCTTTAGTATATCAAGCTCCCCACAGCTTACCGAAAGAGCGTTGACCTCAAGCATTTGCTGCCGCCTTTCTGGCCCTGTAAAAAACGATTATAAACGCTATCGCGCCTATAAAGCTCGTTACTACGCCTATGTTCAGCTCAAGCGGCCTGAACAGCATCCTTGCCGCAAGATCGCACAGCATAAGGAATATGGCCCCTGCAAAGGCGCTTGCGGGCAGCAGCCTTTTATGGTTTGGGCCGGCGACAAACCTTGCCGCGTGCGGCGTAACAAGGCCGACAAAGCCTATGCTGCCGCCTATCGATACGCATATGCCTATAAGCACGGATACGCATATGAGTACCGTAAGCTTTGTCCTTTTCACGTTAACGCCCACGCTGCGCGCATTATCCTCGCCAATGGCGAACGCGTTAAGCTCCCTTGCATGCGCAAAAAGCACAGCGCCAAACACAGCGAAGGCGGCGAACAGCACCAGCGCGTTAAGATATGTTGAGCCGTTGAGGCTGCCCATAGTCCAGAAGGTTATCTGATGCAGCTTGGAAGATGAAAACGTTATCAATATGCTCATGGCGCTTGAAACGAACATTGAATATATGACGCCGATAAGTATTATGGTATTTGTCGAAAGCGAAAAATCGAGCCTGTAGGCAAGAGCAAGTATTATAAGCAGCGACAAAAACGCAAACAATACGGCCATTATGGTCGTCCCTGCAAACGGCACGGCCTTGAACGAGATGCCGAAGGCTATGGCTACAACCGCGCCGAGGCTCGCGCCCGACGATACGCCCAGCGTGGAACCGTCTGCAAGCGGATTCTTCAGAAGCCCCTGCATGGCTGCGCCGCTGAGCGCAAGCGACGCGCCCGTAAGCGCCACGCAGAGCACCCTCGGCAGTCTTACCGTAAGTATTATGGAGCTTGGAAGCTCCTTTGGCATGTCAAGGCCTAATATGGCCCTTCTAAACACCTGTATCGTATCCTTGAGCGGCACGTTAACGCTGCCTAAGCATATGCATACAACAAGCGCCGCTATAGCCGCCAAAGCAAACAAAAGATATTCGTATGCCCTGAAGCTTTCTCCCTTTATGTTCATGCTCCCCCTTCTCAGCTTTGCTCTTTTTCGGCTCTGCTCCCGTACCGTATGGAGCGCGGGAGCAGAACGTGTGTTTTTTATTCAGATTAGGCGGCTTTTTCGGTTTCGTCCGCGCTGTTCATTACAAAGTCATACAGCGCCTTTGCGCCGTCAACAAGCCTGGGCGCGGGGCGGCTGAGCTCGTTGTTGGGAAGGTTCAGTATGGCTTTGTTCTTAACGGCGGTAACATCCGCCCAGCCTTCGCGTGAAAGTATCTCCTCTTCAGGCGTTGGGCCTTCGCCAAAGTACATGGTAATGGTCACTATGTAATCCGGATTGCGCTCTATCACCTGCTCCTGGGATATCTCGGACCAGCCTTCAACATCGTCAAAGCAGTTCTTAAGGCCCATCATATTGGCGACCTCGTCCATAAAGGTATTCTTACCCGCGGTCCAGAGACCCCACTGCAAAGGAGACACCTCAAAGTACACGGTCTTTTCGCCCTCTATCGGGTTAGCCTTTATCTCTTCAAATCCGGCTTTCATTGACGCTACAAGGCTTGCGGCTTCCTCCTCGTGGCCGGTAACCTTGCCTATAAGCTCTATGGATACATAAACATGGTCTATATCCTGGGCGTAGCACTCAACTACCCTTATGCCGGCCTCCTCTATCTTGTCGATTATGTCCTTATCCTGATCCATAGCGCTTGTTATAAGCACGTCCGGCTCAAGGGCAACTATCTCCTCAATATTGGTCTCGGAACCGGATTTTACAGCGGGGATATCGAGCGCCTCCGCAGGATAATCGCAGTATGTGCCGCGGCCTACCACTATGTCGCCCGCACCTATGGCATACACTATCTCGCACACGTCGGCGCTGAGGACGACGGCCTTCTTGGCGGGCCCTTCAAGCACCACCTCGCGGCCAAGCATATCGGTAACGGTTATGCCCTCTGCATTAGGCTCATCGGTAGATGCAGGCTCTTGGGTAGCGACAGTCTCGGGAGTGACCTCGGCGGTCTTTTCAGGCTCGGCAGTGTTTGCGGCGGGTTCCTTCTGGCAGGCGGCAAGGCCTATGCACATCGTCAGTGCAATCAGAAGGGCAACGATCTTAGTAAGGTGTTTCATGGCTGTATAAGCTCCTTTCTATATTCAGCCGAACAGAGACGGAGCAAAAAAACAAGCTGCTCCATCATAGATTGAGGAGCAACTTAAATATCGTATGGTTCCCATATACGCCATACAGTTTCACTCAATCCCAGAAGTGTTACATGCGAAAACAGGTCTCCCGACTTGGCATCAACCTCAAAAGCACCTTCCCATCGCATTTAAGACAGTGGCATACTTGCTTTTTCGTCCGCTTCACGGTTACTGGGATAGTTCAGAAATCTCATCTAATTCCCCCCGGCGTCTCCGCCGGCGCCATACGCATATAAGCTCAGGCTGTATGATCGCACGCTGTTCAACTATATAATGTATTATATTGTTAAAGCATGGATTAGTCAAGCCTGCTCAACGTTCTTGCCTGCGCGCCTCCCCCATGCTATACTGCTTTTATCAGGGAGAGATAAGCTATGTATTTGCCGGATAGGATAAGGAAAAAAGTGGATAAGCTCGCTTACGGCATAAACTCTGTCGGTATGTCGGGCGCGTCTGTGCTTTGCTATGACGATATGGTGCTTAAAATAGGCCGGGACGCAGAAGATCATGAGCGCAGCAAGGCCATGCTGAGCTATCTTGAGGGCAAGCTGCCCGCGCCGAGGATAATAGAAGAGTGCGAGGAAAACGGGATTTGCTATATGCTTATGACGCGCATAAAAGGCAAAATGGCCTGCGCAGGCGAATATATAGACAACGCCGCGGAGCTTCTTCCGATACTTGCGGACGGTATAAAGCTGCTTTGGAGAGTAGATACGCACGGCTGCCCGCAGCAGAACATGCTTGATACAAGGCTTGCGCATGCCCGGCGCAGCGTTGAGCTTGGTCTGTGCGATGAGGACAACGTTCAGCCCGGTACATATGGACCGGACGGCTTTTCGTCGCCAAAGGAGCTTTACGCCTGGCTCGCCGCTAACAGGCCGGACGAGGAAAGGGTGTTTTCCCACGGCGATCTGTGCCTGCCGAACGTGTTTATAGACGGCGGCAGGATAAGCGGCTTTATCGACCTTGGCTGGGCCGGAGTTACGGATATATATCAGGACATTGCGCTTTGTTACAGGAGTCTTGTCAACAACCGCGACGGAAAATACGGCACGGCGCACCCGTATTTTGATGCGGACGCGCTGTTCAGCCTTCTTGATATAGAGCCGGACAGGGATAAGCTTTATTACTACACCATGCTTGACGAGCTGTTTTAAGTATAGCTCAAAGGAATACGCCCTTTCGCGCTTTTATCCGGTTCGGATCAAGCCATGTCACTTTGTAAAGCTTTTGCCAGCCCACTGCTCGTCGGCCGCCACGCCGAGCCATTTTGCTATGGTTGGCGCGATGTCGATTATGTTTATCTGATCCGTTATAAACTCGTCGCTTTCGCCATGCTCCGGCACTATTACGGGTATAGTCATATCCTCAGCAAGCTCGCTGCCGTGGTTCATGTCATGCCCGCCGTGATCGGCAGTTATTATTATCTTGTATTCATCGGGAGCCGCAGCTATGGCTCTTTTTATGTTGCCCCATTCGTCGTTCACAACGCTCAGATACTCCTTGCCGAGCCAGCCGTAGCGATGCCCCGTCTCGTCAGCCCAACCAAGATAAAGGAATACGAAATCCGGCTTAACTGTCTTAATGGCGTGTATGGCGGCGTCGGTCGCCTCCCTGTCCGCCTCCGCACCGCGGCCATGGAACATGGAGGCGTAGAATGAATAATCAAGCTTGCCAGGCTGCGCAACGTCCCTTAGCTGCTCCCATGTGTAATAGAAGGCGCAGGTCTTGCCGGCCGAATGCAGCTTTTCCACAAGCCCGTCAACAGGCCTTGCCATAGGCACAAAGGTGTTGGTCAGTATACCATGCCTTTGCGGCGACACGCTATGGAACAGCGACATATGGCAGGGCAGCGTTACAGATGGAAACACCGTTTGCGCATTCATGGTGCTGAAGCGGCAGCTTTCAAGCATGGCTTTAGCGTAGCCGCTGCCGCAGGCCGCTATGCTTTCCGGCCTCATGCCGTCTACCAGGATAAGCAGTACCTTTGCCATATTTACCCCCAGATAAAAAGGATTCAGAAAAGCAAAAAAGCCGCATCTGTTTGCGGCAAGCATCCTTTAAGAAAAGCGCGCACCCGCCGGTCGGCACAAGCCCTATGGGCGGCACACGATAAGCTAAGCTCAAGCCAGGCATACCCGCGGCACATCGAAAATTCCGCTTAATGCTGCTTCCGTCAGGACCTGACATGGTTCACGGCCTCCGATTGCACGGGGCCCGGCCTTCAACGCTTCGCCCTCGTTCCAGCCCCACAACGCTTTGCCTCGCGGCGGGAATCACACCCTGCTATAGCGGATTGCAGGTACAGGACACCGCTAACTTCCCGCTTGGCGCGCAAGAACATTGTATCCTTTAACGCATGTATTTGCAAGGGTAATTTTCGATACGAGCTTGCATACCGGCCCCAATATGGTATAATAGTTAAGCTGCGTGTACCCGTAGCTCAGCTGGATAGAGCGTTGGACTCCGACTCCAAAGGCCAGAGGTTCGAATCCTCCCGGGTACGCCAACATGATGTATCGATTTAGATATATCGCCTAAAAGCACAGACATTGTCTGTGCTTTTACAGCAACCTATCCTTTAAGGATCACTTATTCAAACAATGAATGTTTAGGAGGATAATACAATGGCATTTTGCACCAACTGCGGAGCGCAGGTCTCCGACGGTAAGAAGTTCTGCCCCAGCTGCGGGCAGAAAATTGGAGGAAGCGAGCCGGCTACCCATGTAGCTCCCGTGCAGGCAACTCCTGTGCAGCCGGTTCAAAACGAAGAACCAAAGCAGGCGGAGGCGCCCGTTCAAGGCACTTATCAGGCGACCTATACCCCGCCCACGCAGCAGAGTTATCAAGCACCTGCACAGCAGGGTAGCTATCAACCTCAGCAGGGCAACCCGCAGCAGAGCTACTCTGCCCAGCCCGCCTATGCTCCCGCAGCACAGACGACCAAGCAGAAAAAGCCTATTAACAAAAAGCTGCTGTTCATCATAGGCGGCGCTGTGCTGGCGGTCATTCTTGCTATCGTGCTCATTAGCGCTCTTGGTGGCAAGGGCAATAAGGCTGCTGATTATCTTGGAGTGTACACTCCGGTCTCCGCAACGCAGAACGGAGAGACGATGAACCCGGACGACGTATTCGGCGCCGGCGCCAGCATCGAACTTTTGGAGGACGGAAAATGTGTTTTCACAAGCTACATGGGCGCAGAGGAATGTACATATAAGCTCAGCGGCAAGAAGTTCAGCATGGAAAGCACTTTCTATGACCTTGAAGGAAAACTTGAGGACGGCGTTCTCACGATAGAGAATGTGTATTTTGCGGGCGTTGACATCGTATTTGAACGCGCAAACGGCACAGTGTCTAACCCCGTTAACGGCACACCCGCAGAAAGCGATACGAACGTTTCCGCAATCGAATTGCAAAAGCAGTGGAACGGCACATGGTACGGCTGCCTGTACGTCAGCGAAGCCACGGGCGCGTTTGCCGATATCCCAAGCGATTTCTATGACGCATACATGGTAGTTGATGTAGATGCAAGCGGAAAGGGTCAGTTTGCGGTGTTCCTTGACGGCGTAAATGAAGCGTTTGCCCTTGCCAACTGCGAGGCGAAGGAATCCGGGCTTTATGCCATAGACGGCACCATAGCCGGAGGCGAAGAAATGCACGCCTACAACTGGATGTTCCTGCCCATGCCCGATTATCCCGATCAGTATGTGATGGGCGACGTCATAGAGTACGGCGACAATATATTCGACTTCAAGCTTTTCATGAAGCAGTGGGGCGGAAGCTGGCAGAAGGAGATCGACAGCGACTTTGCTATCGTGCCTCCCTCTGTGGAATGGTACAACGGAGCCATTGAACGCGGCGAGATCCCACCCGTAGGCTTTGCTCCCATAGGCTATGCGGGCACGTCGGCCTCATCTGGCGTTCAGGGCGAAGTGCCGGATGACCAGATGGAGCCGCAGCCGACAACCGGCGGCTAATACGGCAGCTCAGTGGCGGACGCAGACGGCATCGTGCCGCTCGATACACTCAAAACCATGTGCAAGTACTGCGATGAGCACCGCGGTGAGGTCACCTGCGATGACGTATACAGCATGGCAGGCAATGTGCACGGCATCGCGCAGGTGGATAGGGACTCTTGGAAGCCTGGCGAAGTTCATCAGTATGAGTGGATGGCAACGATCGGTGAATATATGTTCATTATTTTCCACGTTGCGGATGACGGCCGTGAGTACTGGAGCTCCATGTCCAACTCATCGGGGCTGAAGGACTAACCCTAATATAGAACGGAGACAATTTGCATGAAAAGGATAATTGCTGCGCTGCTTGCGTTTTTGATGCTGCTCGCTTTGAGCGCCTGTGGAAGCAAAACGCCCGCGGAGAGCCCGACCTTCGATGGCCGGCGCCCACTGTCGAGTTGGAGCGGACACCCGACCCAACGCCAGTACCGGAGGCCGTTGTGGACCCAGAAGAGATCGAATGGGGTTATCAGGCGCCGGGCATCTCGGACACCCAATACTGGTATGTGGATGGAGATAAAAGCGCAACAAGCTTCCTGTTCTTTGAGGACGGGTGTTTGACAATGGTTGACGGGGAAACGCGCAGCACCATCGATACCAAGATCTTGGACAAACACATCGTGGACGCTGAAACAAACGGAGGCTTGTTTGACTTTGTGTTTACGGATGTACTCACCTGTTATTACCTTGTGTGCAAGGAGTGGTACAAGCGGGCTGATTATGAAGCCATCGTGAAGTCGCTTACCGGAGCTACTTTTGTATGTGAAGCGGAGAGCCAGTGGAAATACACATTCAACGCCGATGGTACCATGGTCTACGATAACGACGGGACGCTGAAGACCGGTACATGGTGGATCCAGGATGCCCGCACCATAAATAACCATTATGATGATGAGGGTAACACGGGCGGATGGTTTGAGATCACATACAGCGATGATGGATGGAGCATTAAAAGCATCAAAGATACCTACGTTTTCTATCCCGAGAAGTAAGCTGATAATTCAAGGAGGAACATAACATGATGAAAAGAGTTACTGCGGCGCTGTTGGCGCTTATGATGATCCTTGCTCTTTCCGCCTGCGGCGGCAAAGGGGAGGATGTTACCGGCAAGTACCTGTGCGTGAGCGCCAAATACAGCGACGGCTCCGGCACGCCCGACGGCGAGTGGATCGAGCTCAAAAAGGGCGGCAAGGGCACATATTATAGCGGATTTGAGTTTGACCTCAAGTGGAAGCTCGACGGCGAAGCCTTTACGGGAAAAGTAACCTTTATGGGAATGGAAACCCCAATGGAGGGCACCTTGGAGGGCGGCGTGCTTAAAGTGAAATACGGCGACATGGATATGAGCTTTGCGAAAGAAGGCGCGCAAGGCTCAGGAACAGCAACGCCCGCAGATGATGGGATCGTGGGAAGCTATGAGCTTGACAGCGCCACCATATATGGCGCCGATTACACATATGAGCAGCTTGACAGCTACGGCATGGCAAAAGGCACATTCTTAAAATTCAATGCCGACGGCACGGGCGAGTTAGGCCTTTCCGGCGAGGAGCCCGAAAGCTTTACTTATGACGAAGCCACGGGTGGAATAACTTTCGATTCTGACGGATCTACTGCGATCTTCACCGTTGAGGGAGACAAGGTCACTCTTGATTATGAGGAGGCGGGTATGACGATGGTATTCGTTCCCGAAGATGCGGCAGGCTCACTCTCAAGCACAGGCTCAAGCACGGGAGCGAATGCCGGCGCGGGTGACTTCTTCAACGGCATTACAGTTGCGGCAACGATGGACGACGCCTTTGGCTCCGGCGCAAGCGGCTTTGTTTCCCCCACCAATGCCATAACTCTCGGTAAAATGTGGTTTGGCACGATGCAGGTCACGGACTCTACGGACAACAAGGACTACGAGAAGGACATCATCGCCTCCATCGACGCAACCAGTGACGGCCGTGCGTTCATCGAAGTTTATACGGATTCGAGCATGAGCGATGATTCCTTGCAGCTCTCCATGTACATCATCCTTAATGGCGACCGCTTCGCCGCCGATATCGGCGATAAGGACGCTTGGGTATTCGACCGCTATTTGACTGAGGATGACGCCGCATATTTCTATCCAGTTCTGGAGAATGGCGCGCTGGACATGTACTACCATTACGAGGATCCTGATGATGATTATGCCTGCAACGTCAGGTTCTTCCTGCGCGAGGACGGCACGCCGTGGGACGAGGAAAACGATCCTCTGCCGCCCAGCTATGAACGCTACAAGGAAGCAATAGAAAATTAAACCCAACGCAGGCAAGGTGACGGCTGATAAATAATATTGGCGGGCAGGACGAATTTGCAAGGCGGAGCGATTGAGGAACCCTCCATGCAAACGGTAATCTGCCCGCCGAAATAGCAGGATACTCACGCCGGGACGCAGGGCCTTTCGCCGCAGCCCGGCTGAAACGTATTTATTGAGGTTACCATCAGTTGAGGATGGTACACAAGCCCTAAAGGCCAGCTTTGGGACGTTTCTGTTGTTCTCGTCGTTTGAATTACCTCCGGTAGTCCTGCGCTCCTCGGCCTTGAAGCGCCCTCAAATCAGGCTCTTTAGGGTCGAAGAGTTTTAAGGAGCATACATTATGACGGAGCAAGGAAAACGAGCGAAGGAATACTGGCGCTATTTCAAACGAGTTTGACGCGGCTATGGCGTGCTGTATGCCCCTTAAAACCTTGTGTCCCCTTGTCAACTGATGGTATAATATGAAAAAGTTTATAATCGTACCGCTTGTTTTTATGATGTGCCTGTGCATAGGTTGCGGGCGCGGGGATACGGAAGCGCCTCCCCGCGCCATATCGTCAGAGCCGACAGCCGCTCTGCCCGCTTCCCCGCAGCCAATGAGTACCGTAGCGCCGGAAATTATTGATACCGTTTCCATGGATGAAGGTAAACCTGAGCAGGCAGCCGACGAGATACCCCCCCTGCATAAAACGAAACGGAACAGACGGCTGAAGCGGTTGGTCAGACGCAGGATGATGAAGCTATTGAGTACGAAATGCATACCGAACAATGAGATGTCAGCATGAAAATTACGTTTAGCGCATTGCCGAAGACGTCCGAGCAATTCGCGGCGCTTGCGGACGGAAAACTGAACAGCCCCGAAAACACCTGCGCACTGTTCTTGCTTGCTCTTAATATGTATACACAGGATAAAGACACCGGTCTCGAAGCCATCAATCTATTGCGCGGCCCACGTCCGATGAACGGGTATGACAGCCAGTTCATCCGCGACCGGCTGCGGGATAAGTCCTACCTGCCGCTTGCCTATTTTGAAGGTGCGACCCCCGATAACAGCTATACTCCCACCGAGCCATACATCGTTAATGTCTACAGCGACCCTCGGCCTCAGGACTGTGAGGCGGGCTATATACGCCTGTTTCTGAAAACCGCCGGAGCGGATTCTGCCCGCCCCATCAGGCTGCGTCAAAAGGGCGACGAATGGTTCCTGTGGGAATACTCCAGCATTCTTTCAGGCATACGAATCCCTGCAAGCCAAGACCCGTGGGCATAAGGAGCAACGATTAACGATAAAAGCAGGAGCGGAGCAAATATGAGATTGTAAAAGACAATGCGTGCGCGAAAAGCGATAGTGTTTTTTCTCTGCCTGCTGTTACCGCTACTCTCGGCCGGCTGCGCATCGAACAACGAGGGCCGCGGCGCTTCAAAGGCTGCCGGCACCGCATCGTCCGCCGGTAGGGTATATGCTGTCGAAGAAGGAACAGTGAAAGAATCGCGGGATAACTGGTGTCGCCGATGACAACAAGAGCAACGATCTTTCCGGCGCATTGGCCGAATCATTGCTGGAAGCCGCAAAGCAACAGCAGCAAGCCGAGCCGAGCACGCCCGTGCCGGCGGAAACAAGCGCACAGCCGAATGAAAGCGAGGTCCTTCCCCGTGAGAGTGATGAGCCCACGCAGGACCCGCCGGCCATCGACGACCTTGCTGAAGCGCTTACCGGATGGTGGGTCTGTATGGACGAAGGAAGCATCGATCCCCAGTTCCCGATCATCAATTATTTTGATGGAAACGGAAAGGTGTTCCTGTCGCCGGAGGACTATTACGCTTTTGCTCTGGGTGAACAAACGCATTACTGCAAATGGGAAATAGCAGACGGAAAAGCTGTATATTGGGATATCGGCGCACCGGACGAAGCTGCTGTCAAATGTGATATCACATTTGACAGCGATGAAAAGATGAGCATCACATGGCCGGACGGGGTCGCTTCAAGCTTTATGAAGAACACTTCTACGAAGGCAAGCCTTTTTCTTAAAAAGGGAGATTATGCGTATCTCGCAGAAGCGCCCGTGCTTTGCTTAGTTATCTACGATAAGGCGCTCAACTACGGATGCCATTCCATGCTTATGGATGACGTTGTGTGGGTCAGCTGCGACGATACGGACTTAATAGCGGAATACCATCTTGAAAACGCCTATTTCGATAATGATTATGAGCTGTATAACGCCAATGAGGAATATACGCCCGTGGTGACGATGGGCGATGAGGGAACGAAGTTTTTCATCGTTGATTACGATGCGAACGGTTCTCTTGTCTTCGATAAGCAGGTAAACTCGGACGAGTTCATGGAAAAGCTCAAGGGGCAGTCGTATCCTATGCTCGCAGAGCTGAAGCTTGAGGAGGGTGATTTCACAAGTGAAGTACGGGAGATATACGTTCCATGAGAATACAAAAGGACGGCGGTTATTATGACGGTGCTTGGATTACTCATCGGTGGAATGTTAACTGGGTGTTCTGCAAAATAGCACATCGTAGATGAGCATATGGTGGACGGCCCCGGTATGATTAACACCGATGCGCCGCTGATGAATGTTTATGGAACGACTGGGCAACGATCGACGGACGGTGGGCGGCAAACATTGACGCGCATGTGCTAAAGCTGTATCTAGAAGGCGAATGTGTGTACGAAGGCAATATCTACTTCACGTTTTCCGGCGAGGACGTGAACGGAAAAACGACACTCGGCTTGTATTACAGCAAGTTTGCAAACGTCGATGGAAGTGTTTCCGGCGTTTTGACTGCACAAGCTCCATCTTTTGGTTTCAGCGTTCTTCCTGGCGTGTATGTGCTTTGCCGCAGTGCTGATTCGGCGCTGCGCCGGCAACTATATGCTGGCCTATGGGCGCGCAGGCTGGTATAATAAGCTATGATACAGCTTATAAAGGCAAGGAGGCACGGTGATGAGCATGCTTGATAATACTGGCGATAGGGCTAATAAGGCCAATATAGATAATATACATAATATAGTCGAGGCGCAGCGCGACTACTTTGCAACGGGCGCTACAAGGAGCAAAGCCTTCCGCATAGATGCCTTAAAAAAGCTGAAAAGGGCTATACGGGAGAATGAGCCAATGCTTGCCGAGGCCATGAAGCGCGACCTTAACAAGGCGCATATGGAGGGCTATATGTGCGAAACTGGGCTTGTGCTTGAAGAGCTCAGCTATCATATAAAGCATGCCGGCAAATGGATGAAGGAAAGGCGGGTACATACGCCATTGTCGCAATTCTACGCCAAAAGCTTTATATCGCCGGAGCCATACGGCGTGGCGCTTATAGTCGGCCCGTGGAACTATCCCGTGCAGCTATGCCTCAACCCGCTTATAGGCGCAATATCCGCAGGGAACTGCGCCGTAATAAAGCCCTCGGCATATGCGTCTAATGTCAGCCATGCTATAGCAAGGCTTATAGGCGACACGTTCCCGAGAGAATACATAGCCGTTATAGAGGGCGGAAGGGCTGAGAATCAGGCGCTTTTTGCCGAAAGGTTCGATTACATATTCTTCACCGGCAGCGTCGAGGTAGGCAAGGAGGTCATGCGCGCCGCTGCGGAGCATCTTACGCCCGTAACGCTTGAGCTTGGCGGCAAGAGCCCCGTTATAGTTGACAAAGATGCGGATATAGCCATGGCCGCCAGGAGGATAGCCTTCGGCAAGGCGCTCAATGCCGGACAGACCTGCGTTGAGCCGGACTATCTGTTCATACACAAAAGCGTTAAGGCGAGCTTTATCGAGGCCTACAGGCAGGCCCTGGACAGCTTTTTCCCAAACGGAGATATGCGCGACATGGCAGCCATAATATCAGACAAGCATTACAGCAGGGCAAGATCCTTGATGAATGAAGGCGACATAGTTGTAGGCGGCAGCTATGACGATGAGCGCCGCTTCATCGCGCCCGCGCTTATAGATATAGACGCCATAGGCCCGGATGCCGCCATAATGCAGCAGGAGGTATTTGCGCCCATACTGCCTATGATGAGCTTTGAAGCCATAGATCAGGTAATAGCGTTTATAACCTCAAGGCCCAAGCCGCTGGCATTTTATCTGTTCACCTCCAGCAGGGCGACTGAAAAGCGCTTTTTATCAAGCTGCTCCTTCGGCGGCGGCTGCATAAACGATACCATAATTCATCTTGCTTCCTCCGCGCTGCCGTTTGGCGGGGTCGGCGAAAGCGGCATGGGCAGCTATCACGGCAAAAGGAGCTTTGACACCTTCACGCACGAAAGGAGCATAGTCAAAAAGTCCACCAAAGTGGACCTTAACATGCGCTATTTCCCGTATAGCAGGAGAAAGCTCAATATTATAAAGCTGTTTATGAAATAAGCTTAACGCATCGCTCCGCTATGCTCAGCCTGTCGATAAAACCCGGGGTTGATAAGGGGCCACAGCCCCTTATGTTCAATCCGGCTCTGACGACATGTGCGTCAGAACGGATGAAAACCCAGAGGTTTTCGTACTTTGCGGGTTTTGCCGCCCGGGAGCTAATGCGAGAGGCAAAACCCGTAAAAGCTCAAAAAAGTGGCGAATAGCCACTTTTTTGACAGACTGCGCTTGATATAATATCAAAGCTTATTTGCTGTTGGCTTCTTCTATCGTGTTTTCAACAGGCACGTCTTCAACGTTAGCTATGGCGCCGCGGGCAAACACAAGGCGAGCCTTGTCAGGGCCGACGGAAACGGTGATTATGTCATCCTTTATGTTGGTAACGGTGCCGTATATGCCGCCTATGGTGCGCACACGGTCGCCAACCTTGATAGAGTTGAGCATTTCTTTTATCTTCTTGTCGCGCTTGCGCTGCGGTATTATCATGACAAGCAGCAGCACGACCATCATCACTACAAGCATTACGGTGCCGCTGTTAGCCGCAAAAAAGTCGCCTATCGAGCTAAAAAAGTCACTTCCGGTGTTTGGCATAGTTATAATACCTTCCTTTTTGTCTATTAGCGGCCCGTAAGCCTGCCGCCTACTTGTCTAATATTATAATACCTGCCCAAAAGAGTCAAGCGAAAGCTTTTTATGACGCTAAAAAATCACATTCGTTAAATATAGCCGGCAAGCTTCAGCAAAACTCGAGCGTATTCACCCTTTCTATCTCGCCGCTTGTAAGCTGCGCTGCGGAGGTGGCAGGGGTGTCTTTGATAAGCCCTGCTTCATCAAGCACGCATATCATGGAGAACTTCTCCGTACCCTTATAGCTTGCACCCGCTATAGGCGCGCTGAAATGCGGAAGCGAAAAATGCACCTCGCCATATTCCTCGGCAAGCGAGTTTATAAGCCCGTCCGGCTTTTCGCCAACAAGCTCATATATATTAGCGCCGTCCTCAGTCTCGGTATACAAGGCATAGGCCTCTCCCGAGGAGAGGGCATAGCCCTTAAGCACGTTTACCTCTTCAATATAGGCCTGCATATCCGCCAGCGTCCTGTCCATCATGCCGCAAAAGCCTTTGCTGTATTCTGAATACAGCCTCAGCATCTCACCGGCGTCGGGTTCATGCAGCGGCGCGGGTATTCCCGCAAGCATCGCACGCAGCGCATAATTATCCTTGTAGCTGAACGGGACGTAGCCGAATTGCGCATAAAAGTCAACGTCCGGCTTGAGGAGCGCCGCTATTACGCCGTTTTTTCTCTGCTCCTCATGGCAGGCGTTTATAAGCCTTGCCGCGACACCCTTATGCCTGTATTCAGGCAGCGTAGCTACGCCCGCCACCATAACACACCTTTTAACCCTGCCGAAGCAGACTATAGGATACGGCAGGGCGTGCAGCGCGCCTATGAGCCTGTTTTTATGGAAAGCGGCCAGCACGTATTCCGGCCTTGTCCTCAGCCTGAAATAGTATTCGCTATAATCCGGCGCATCTTCAGGGAAGCATATGTTCCAAAGCTCGTGCGCCAGGCCGTACTCGTGCGGCTCTATGTGCCTTATGGCAAGGTCCATTATACTGGCCTCCCCTCGTACTTATCTATAAGATATGCCGGATAATAGGACAGTTTAGCCTTCCTCAGGCCCTCCAGACCCATATCCTCCTCGCGGTTTATATAGCGCACGTCCTTAAGGTCGTTCTTTACGAATTGATTGTTTATCACGGTGTAAAGCCCCATTATCTCATTATCGGCTTTTTCTATATGCACAACGGCCATGTTATCGTCTATCTTCTGCCCAAGCGTAAACGCCAAAAGCCTGCCGTCTATTCTTATGCCGCCGCCCCTTATCCCAAGCGTGTCCATATGCCTTAGCAGCACCTTTATAGCGCAAAGCTCCATGCTGTCCGTATCGTCAGGCGATTTTTCGCTCAGCCATTCGTTGTACACGGCAACGCACTCGTCCATCATGTCAGGCGTTATCTTAACATATTCAAAGCTTTTGCCGTATTGAGCCATGAACTGGTTTATGTGGTTGCGCTTTGCGTGCAGCTTTTTGCCGGAAAGGTCCCTAAGGCTTTCCATAGTATAAACATAATCGCTGTTGTCCCTGTCGTCCATAAGCTCATAGCCAGCACATGCTTCAAACATCTGCTTTATAGGCCCCGATATCCCCTTAAACAAAACGTCTATGCAATTTTCCCTAAGATACTCCGCCGCTTTGTCCAGAGCCTTTTGGTATGCTCCGACCTCTATATCGAGCGTGAGCGGCGCGAACATGAACCTTTTATTTCCCCAATGCAAAAGTATATACAGCGCGCCATCCTCTTCGCAGAGCAATATGTTGCCGCCGCAGCCCCACATCAGCAGGTTCGAAAACGTGTATTCGGAACACTCGAGCTTCCATCTTCCGGTGTACTTTTCCACCATATCCTTCATGCTTATATCAACGGGTTTGAAATCCATAAAAACTTAGAGCAGACCTCCTATATGATCCGGTTTATTTGTTTTGCCCAATACATTGTATTATTCTTTCGCTTATCTCGGCAAAGCCGAAGCCGCCCTCGCTCTTTGCTATATACTTTGGCAGAAATTCAAGCTTATCTGCGAACTTGGTTATATTGCTCACCGCCGCGCTGAGCGCAAAGCGCCTGAACATAGGCTCATCGTTTGGAGAATCGCCTATGAATATAGCTTCTTCCTCTATTTTTGTTATTCCTGCATGCTCCTTAAGATAGCTTATTGCCATATCGGCCTTTGAGTATCCTCCGAACCAGGCGTTGACGTGTATGCTGCTCACCTTGGCCTCGGCCCCCATGCCCTTGCAAAGCGCCGCCACGGCATACGCCGTATCCATGCCGAGCTTAGGCTCGTCCTCGGCAAAGTCGAATGCGGCGTCGTATATCCTGGCAAACTGATCGTGCGCCATGCGTATGTCCGGAAAGGCTTTAAGCACGCTCTTCTTCACGGCCTCAAGCTTTTTCTGCGGCTCCTCCGCGGCAAGCGGATGCTTTATCATGCGCACGGAGCCGTGTTCATCGGTATCGAAAACGAAAGCGCCGTTTTCGCACACAACGGCGTCCACCGGCCATTGCCTCAGCATCATGTCGCACCAGCCCGCCGGCCTGCCGGTTACCGGTATAAGCATAAGTCCGGCCCTATAAAGCTTCCACATCGCGCTGTAAGCCGTATCCGTAAGCTTGCCGTTGTTGGTTATGGTGTCGTCAACGTCAAACAATACGGCCTTAAGCCTTTTCAAAGCAAAGCTGCTTATGTTTTTCAGCGGCTCCATCTGCCCTCCGCCCTGTATGGCATGCTCAGTTTGCCCAATATGCTTGCGTGCCCTGCGCCCGTGCCTGAGGGCAGCACGTTAGGCATGCCTTTCATAGCCCTGTCCGCCATTATGGCAAAGGCTATGGCCTCCTTTGCGTTTGGGTCAAAACCTATCTCCTTTTGCGTCATAACACGCACATAGTACTTTTCAAACTGTCTTGTAATCGCCTCCATAAGCGTGGGGTTAAGGCTGCCGCCGCCCACGATAAGCTCGTCAGCCTTAAAGCTGGGCCTTATATAGCGATGATACGCATCCGCTATGCTCCATGCGGTAAGCTCGGTAAGCGTGGGCACAAGCTCGTTATCCATCACGTCCAGCCTGCGCGCCAGGCTCAGCGTTCTTGAAAAGCACTGTGCGCCGAACTGCTCCCTGCCGCAGCTCTTTGGCAGGGGCTTTGAATAATACGGGTCTATCTGCAGCATGGAAAGCAGGGCGTTATTCACCCTTCCGGCTTTGGCAAGGATACCGTCCTTATCATATTGCAGCCTGCCCCGGGTAACGTAGCTTGCCGCCGCATCTATAAGCATGTTGCCGGGGCCTGTATCGAATGCGATCACCTCGTCCTGGCTACAGCCCGCCTTAAGCGCGGTCATGTTGCCTATTCCGCCTATGTTCTGTAAAAGCCTTGACAGCCTCAGCTTTCTATACAGTATATATTCGCTGTATGGCACAAGCGGCGCGCCCTGGCCCCCCGCAGCCATGTCCGCCACCCTGAAATCAGACACCGTCGGTATGCCGGTCCTTTCCGCAATAACCGCTCCCTCGCCTATTTGAAGCGTACAGCTTATGCTGCGGCCAAGATACCTTTTGCTTTCCGGCTGATGGAACACCGTCTGCCCGTGGGAGCCTATAACGCTTATATCCCCGTTTTTAAGTCCGGCCTTTTTTATAACGCTTATGGCGGCCTCCGCAAACATTTCCCCAAGCAAAAAGTTCATCCTTGCCATGTCCGCGGCGCTCGCCTCCTCAGCATCGCACAGCGAAAGTATGGCGCTTCGCGTATCCGCATCGAACTCGCTCTGACAATACGCCTGGAGCCTGACGGCCGGCTTTTCGTCATCGCCGGTTATGCTTATAAGCGCCGCGTCTATACCGTCCACACTGGTGCCGGAGATGAGCCCTATAGCGTATACCGTGTCGTTATCCCGCTGCTCCTTCATGCTGTAAGCCCCCCATTCCGACAAGGCGGCCAGCAAGGCCGCCTTATAAAGCTTGTTATTTTGTTCGTTCCTCGTTATCGTCTGCGTTGTTTTGGCTCTCAGCCTCGGCCCTTGCCCTTTCGGCGGCCTCAGCCTCCTCCTTTTCCTGCTTCTCTTTTGCAAGCACCTCTTCGTCAGCCTTTTCAAGCCTTGAGCGGCGCTCGTCAAACGTTTCAAGCGTTACATCTTCGCCCTTGAACAGCTTTTCAAAACCGTCGCCATCAATATGCTCATAGTCTATAAGCGCCTTAACTATGCGCTCCATAGCCTCCCTGTTCTCCTCAAGCACGTTCCTCGCCCGCTCGTATTGCTCCTCAAGTATCCTGCGTATCTCCTTATCGACCCTTGCGGCAACCTCCTCGGAGAAATTCCTCTGATGCCCCCAATCCTTGGCGATGAACACCTCCGTCTGCCCGCCAAGGAACACTGGGCCTATCTCATCGCTCATGCCAAATTCAACCACCATCCTGCGCGCAAGCTCCGTGGCCTTTTTAAGGTCGCTGTAGGCTCCGGTGCATATATCGTTGAGAAATACGCTTTCAGCCACCCTGCCGCCAAGCGCCATGGCTATCTCGTCAAGTATCTTGCTCCTTGACATATGGTCCCTGTCGTCCTCAGGCATGGTCATTGTATAGCCGGCAGCCTGGCCGCGCGGTATAACGCTTATTTCATGCACAGGGTCGCAGTTGGGCAGCACCCTCGCCACAACGGCGTGACCCGCCTCGTGGTATGCGGTTATCCTCTTATCCTCAGCGGTTATAACATGGCTCCGCTTCTCTGGGCCTACGACTGTTCTTGTTATGGCCTCCTCAAGCTCATCCATGCCTATCTGCTTCTTTTTATACCTTGCAGCAAGTATGGCAGCCTCGTTGAGCACGTTTTCAAGGTCGGCTCCCGTGAAGCCGGGCGTGCGCTTTGCAAGCACCGCAAGGCTCACATCCGGCGCCAGCGGCTTGCCCTTGGCATGCACCTTGAGTATGGCTTCGCGCCCCTTCACGTCCGGATAGTTCACGGTTATCTGCCTGTCGAACCTGCCGGGCCTCAGAAGAGCGGGGTCGAGTATATCGGGCCTGTTCGTTGCAGCAAGCACGATTATGCCTTCGTTTACGGCAAAACCGTCCATCTCAACGAGCAGTTGGTTAAGCGTCTGTTCCCTTTCGTCGTGTCCGCCGCCAAGGCCCGCGCCGCGCTGGCGGCCAACGGCGTCTATCTCGTCTATGAACACTACCGCCGGAGCGCATTTCTTGGCAGTTGAGAACAAGTCCCTAACCCTGCTGGCGCCAACGCCGACGAACATTTCAACGAAATCAGAACCTGATATGGAGAAGAACGGCACCTTAGCCTCGCCCGCTACGGCCTTGGCAAGCAGGGTCTTGCCCGTGCCCGGAGGGCCGACGAGCAGCACGCCCTTGGGTATGCGCGCACCCATCTGCGTGAACCTTTTCGGCGAGCGCATGAACTCCACGACCTCTTTAAGCTCCTCTTTCTCCTCGTCAGCGCCGGCAACATCATCAAACGTTACCTTGTTGTTTGGGTCTGCCTGCGTCCTTGCGTGCGCCTTGCCGAAGCTCATCATCTTGTTCCCGCCGCCCTGCGCACGGAACATGAGCACATAGAAGAGGATTATTATCGCCACCATAGGAAGATACGGCAGCACATAATCCCACACTGTAGGCTGTGCGGGCGGATTATAGGTATATTTAAACGGATAGTCCTGCGGCGTTACAAGCTCGGCGCTAATGCCTTCCTTTTCGGCGACTATTGCCGCCATATCGGATCTGAATGTGCTTTCGTTGGCAACGTTGCAGTAAAAATCATATTTTTTAGGGAACGTGTCCTTATTGGCAGAGTTTGCCTGTATGCCTATCAGCTTACCTTCGGAATACTCAACGGCGTCTATCTTGCCTTCCTTCGCCATTGCTATAAACTCGGCATATTCGATATGCTTATCATCGGTATCCTTGCCCTGCAGCTGCGTTATCAGCAGCACTATCAGGACGACCATCGCCAGATAGATCAGCGGTGTTCTCAGTTTTTTACCCAAAGTCTTCCTCCTGACATGCCCTTTGCCGGGCATACCAAACCAATTTAGTTGTTTTAGTAATAATACCACACTTCGCTAATATGTTCAAATCCCCAATATGAGCAATATTGTGAAAAAAGATTGTTTGCTCTGCCATGTATTGCACAATACGGAGCCAAAACGCATACCTTGGCAATATAAAGCGCGGATATGAGACGCGCAAAATTGAGCGAGGTGCAAAAAATGAGATTATTACAGCGTGGCGACACGGGCAGCGACGTACGCACCGCCCAAACGGCCCTTATCCGCGCAGGCTATGACCCGGGCGCGGCAAACGGAGTGTTCGGCGCGGCTACGGAGAGGGCCGTTATACAGTTTCAGCGGGTTTTAGGCGCAAGGCAGGATGGCATAATAGGCCCCGTTACATGGCAGTTTCTTGAGCCGTTCGCGTTGGAAAGCGATCCCGACGTATTGAGAAGGGGCAGCAGGGGCGCGATGGTGAGAAGGCTACAGGAGGCGCTGGAAGCTTCCGGCAACTCACCCGGGCGCATAGACGGACTTTTCGGCACAAAGACCCAGGCGGCTGTAAGGGCGTTCCAGCAGGGCGCGGGATTGCCCGTAACAGGAGTGGTAGACAGGGCCACATGGCTCGCATTGGCCCCGTTTATAGACTACAGCGACGTTTATCTGCGCAGGGGAGACCGCGGCATACTGGTAGCGTTGTTGCAGACCGCGCTGACAAACGCGGGCTTCTCACCGGGCGTGGTGGACGGCATATACGGCAACCGCACCTTCAACGCGGTAACGGCATTCCAGCGTGCTAACCGCATCACTGCCGACGGCATAGCCGGACCGCGCACCTGGGCGCTGCTCAAGCCGTATCTTACAGGAGAGCTTATGACCTATGTGGTAAGAAGGGGCGACACGCTTTCATCCATAGCAAGGCGCTTCAACACCACCGTGGAGGAGCTGCTTAAGCTCAACCCGAGGGAGGATCCCGACCTTATATTCGTTGGCGAAACGCTGCTTATCCCCGTGGGAAGAGGCAGTTGATAAAGCTCAGGCAAACTAAAAAAGTGGCGTTCAGCCACTTTTTCAACAATCTGAAAAGAGCGGCTATAAAGCCGC
>OIZL01000134.1_pt1 | contig 64085 bp, 55 predicted proteins | sample 1588541 | NCBI WGS metagenome assembly OIZL01 (sample SAMN03283285) | human gut metagenome | biome: human-associated habitat; material: feces | host: Homo sapiens | place: Peru | collected 2012 | reverse complement strand
ACAGACCTCTTTTTCTATGTCTTCTCAGGCAATCCACAACTTTTGATTATAACTCTGCTGTGGAAAACGGATGTGTATCCTGAAATGCCTTTAGTTCTTCTGAAAAAGCCATAATCCTATACCTCGCATATCGCCGCCTTGGTAAACTCTTTTTCAGTCATACTTTCGTTCCTCCGAAATTCCCGATTTTTCACGTTGTCCAACTTCAGATAAACTGGAAGTCTGTTTTGTTGCGATAATACATATCCAATGCTTTTTTGTATTTGTATACGTTTTTATCTCTGTAAAACCCGCTTCTTTCAAAGCAACGGCAAGTTGATCACGATTATAAATCTTCATACCGCCGATCATCTTTGTCCATTTTTCATCTGCGGCATTCGTTCCGTCGCTCTCGTTACAAATCAGAAATGTTCCGCCGCTTTTCAGAACGCGATTTACCTCGGAAAAGCATTTTTTCAGATCCGGCCAGAAGTAAACTGTCTCAAAGGCAGAGACATAATCAAAGACCTCATCGTGAAAGGGAATAGCCGATACATTGCCCTGAACCACTCTGCATTTTCCCTGTTTAATGGCAGCAGCGTTCAGCTTTTGAGATTCTGCCACACTGACCTCCGAATAGTCCAGTCCTGTCACATGGCCGTTTCTGCACTTATCCAGCCAGGCCGCAATATTTGCTCCGCCTCCGCAACCGACATCCAGCACTTTAGCGTCTGGCTTCGCGGAGATATTTGAGAATCCCCATTGCGACACCTTGGCGTGGCCGCTGTTCATCATCTTCGCCATCAATTTTCCACTGAAGCCTTGCGGCTTACGGGTGTTCTCAAAAAAATTCATTGCAATGTTCTCCCTTTCAACTTCCGATTTTTCTCTATAAGTGATTTATACCAATAGTTAGTAATATCTAACTGGCAGTATAGCGCCGGATTATGATTTTTTCAACCGCTGCGCCAGATTCTCACCCAACTATCTTTCCTCAACACAAATTGAATTCACCACTTGACATTGCGGCGAACAGAAGCCGTTTTTATGAATAAAGCTTGATTTGTTTGTAAAAAACCGCTATTTGCCTTGACAAACGTATCTGTCTGCTGCATTATAACATTGTTACATAGCACTGTTATATGGAGGCCGTCATGGAATCAAAAACACCAGATACATTAGAAAGAATACAACAGGCTGCTCTGGATGAATTTTCTGAAAAAGGGTTTCTTGGGGCCTCTCTGCGGCAGATCGTGAAACACGCTGGAGTAACTACGGGGGCCTTTTACGGCTATTTTTCCAGCAAAGAGGCTCTGTTTGCTTCCATTGTAGAACCGCATGCCGCTATTTTGATGAGTAAATATGTGGATGCGCATATCTCCTTTTCCGAGCTTCCCGCAGAGGAACAACCGGAACATATGGTCGAGGAATCAGGAGCTTACATTCATTGGATGGCGGAATATGTCTGCCAGCACAGGAAACCGGTGAAACTGCTGTTTTGCGGCGCAGAAGGCACTGGCTATGAAAACTTTATTCATAACATGGTAGAACTGGAAGTGGAAAGCACCTTTAAGTACATGGAGACGCTCCGCCGCCTGGGACACAGTATCCCAGAATTAAGCCCGTCTCTGTGTCATATCATTGCCAGTGGTATGTTGGACGGCTTTGTTGAGATCGTTGTTCACGATATTCCGCAGGAACAGGCCATGCGGGATGTAGAACAGCTGCGTACTTTCTATACGGCCGGATGGTTGAAGCTGATGTCGTCTTAATTGCTGCGATTGCGTCAGTGATATGCAGGATGCGCTCTGTCCTTTTCACAAGCAGAGTGCTGTGTGATATTCTTTATTTTTTTTTATTTGAAAGTTAGTTTATGCTAACCAATATATTTCTCACTATTTAAAAGAGGTCATTCGATGAAAGAAGAAAAAAAGAACGATGTGGCTGTCCTGCTGAAATATGCGGGAAACCGCAGAGGCCTGACCTTCTTAGGGTTGGCCCTATCGGCGGTGTCAATGCTTTTGAGCATGGCTCCCTACATTTGTATCTGGCTGGCGGCCCGTGATCTGATTAAGGCAGCTCCGGAATGGACACAGGCACAGAATGTTTCCAAATATGGCTGGATTGCCTTTGCGTTCGCAGTGGGCGGCATTATTCTGTATTTTGCAGGCCTAATGTGTACCCATCTGGCTGCTTTCCGTACAGCTTCCAACATACGAAAACAAGGGGTTGCTCATGTGATGAAGGCTCCGCTGGGTTTTTTTGATTCCAACGCTTCTGGTCTGATTCGCGGGCGGCTGGATGCTGCGGCAGCCGACACCGAAACATTGCTGGCACACAATCTGGCAGACATAGTAGGCACTATCGTGTTGTTTTTGTCGATGCTGGTCATGATGTTTCTGTTTGATTGGCGAATGGGAGCAGCCTGCCTTTTAGCGGCAGTCATTTCGGTAATCGCCATGTTCTCCATGATGGGTGGCAAAAATGCCAAACTGATGGCGGAATACCAGGCGGCCCAGGATCGCATGACAAAAGCGGGAACAGAATATGTAAGGGGAATTCCTGTAGTTAAAATATTTCAGCAGACGGTCTACTCGTTCAAGGCGTTTCAGGAGGCTATCGAAGATTACAGCAGCAAAGCCGAACATTATCAGGCGGATATATGCCGTGTTCCTCAGTCTGTCAATTTAACCTTTACCGAAGGAGCGTTCGTGTTTCTGGTTCCAGTGGCACTGTTCCTTGCTCCAGGCGCACTGGCAAACGGCAGTTTTGCTGGCTTTGTTGCCGATTTCGTTTTTTATGCCGTATTTTCAGCCATCATTTCCACTGCGCTTGCAAAAATAATGTTTGCTTCCTCCGGTATGATGTTGGCCAGTACCGCTTTGGGGCGGATCAATCAGGTGATGGAGGCACCTACCCTGAAAGCACCCAGTCACCCGCAGTCCCCTCGTAGTAATAAAGTAGAATTTAAGGATGTGAGTTTTACCTATAACGGATCGGAAAGCCCTGCACTCTCTCATGTGTCTTTCACAGCCGAACCGGGGCAGACCGTAGCTCTGGTGGGACCGTCCGGCGGCGGAAAGACAACGGCGGCCAGCTTGATTCCGCGTTTTTGGGATGCAACGTCCGGCGCAGTGGAAGTCGGAGGAGTCAATGTTGCTCAGATCGATCCGCATGTCCTTATGGATCAGGTGGCTTTTGTATTCCAGAATAACCGTTTGTTCAAAACCTCTATTTTGGAAAATGTCCGAGCCTCCCGACCAGAAGCGACAAGAGAACAGGTGATGGCCGCGCTAATGGCTGCCCAGTGCAAGGATATTCTTGACAAACTGCCGGATGGCCTTGATACACAGATCGGCACCGAGGGAACCTATCTTTCCGGTGGTGAACAACAGCGCATCGCACTGGCCAGAGCCATTTTGAAGGATGCCCCCATTGTGGTGCTTGACGAGGCAACTGCTTTTGCCGATCCTGAGAATGAGGTGCTGATTCAGAAAGCCTTTGCCACACTGACGAAAGACCGCACTGTTATTATGATTGCACACCGTCTATCCACTGTTGTGGGCGCTGATAAGATTATCGTTCTTGAAGAGGGGCACATTGTCGAGCAGGGTACTCATGCCAAGCTGACTGCTTCGGGCGGTCTGTATGCCCGGATGTGGACTGACTATAACAAGGCAGTTCAGTGGAAAATCACCAGCGAAAAGGAGGCAGAGTAAATGTTTGGAGAAAAGTTTCAACGAAAATATGCCCTGACCGATCAGGGTGTCCGGAACACAAAGAAAGGCACATTCTGGACAGTGATCGTGAATCTGGTTGTTATGGGCGGTGTCAGCATTCTGTATCTGGTAATGTCTGGTTTTATGGGAGCCTTGACAGAAGGAAGTCCGCTTCCCGGTTCAGCGATTGTCCTCGGACTGTTGGTTCTCTTTGCCCTCCTGTCCTTCGTGACCCATTTGCAGCAATACAAAGCTACCTATGGGCTGGTATATAATGAGGTCAAAACCACACGTCTCAGTCTGGCGGAACGGCTTCGTAAACTGCCTCTGGGGTATTTTGGCAAGAGGGACTTGGCAGATTTGACCGAGACTATCATGGGAGACGTGAATCGGATGGAACATGTCTGGTCTCATGTGCTGGGGTATCTGTACGGTGCTTACATCTCTACGGCGATTATCGCTGTGTGCCTGCTTGTTTACGACTGGCGGTTGGCTGTTGCTTGCCTGTGGGGTGTACCGGTAGCCTTTGGCCTGCTGTTTGGTAGCCGCAAGATTGCCGCCCGAAATGCAGAACGGACGAAAAAAGCTGCTGTCCGAGTGTCAGATGGTATTCAGGAAGCATTAGAAAATGTTAGAGAGATTCGTGCCACAAACCAGGAGGAACGGTATCTAAACGGACTGAATCAGAAAATTGACGAATATGAACGAGTTACAATTCAGGGTGAACTGGGAACCGGCCTTTTTGTAAATGCCGCAAGCGTTATCATGCGGTTAGGCGTGGCAACGACCATTCTTGTGGGGGCGAATCTGATCCTGTCCGGCAGCATTGATTTCATGCTTTTGTTCCTGTTTCTATTGGTCATTACTCGTGTCTATGCCCCATTCGACCAAAGTTTGGCACTCATTGCAGAAATGTTTGTTTCTCAGGTGTCTGCTGACCGTATGAATGAAATTTATGACACGCCTAAAGCGGAGGGTGCGGAGAAATTTGAGCCAAAGGGACATGATATTGTCTTTGAGCATGTGGGCTTTTCCTATGATGAGAAAGGAGTCCTGCATGATGTAAGCTTTACTGCTAAAGAGGGCGAAGTCACGGCACTGGTAGGTCCTTCCGGTTCCGGTAAAAGCACCTGTGCCCGGCTTGCCGCAAGGCTGTGGGACATTTCCAAAGGAGTGATTCGTGTAGGTGGTGTGGATATTTCTACCGTAGACCCAGAGGTACTGCTGCGGGATTATTCTATGGTGTTTCAGGATGTGGTGCTGTTTGACGATACCGTGATGGAAAATATCCGTCTTGGTAAGCGTGGCGCAACGGATGAAGAAGTGCGGGCTGCGGCCAAAGCGGCCAACTGCGATGAGTTTGTTCATCGGCTTCCCCAGGGCTACAACACCCCCATCGGAGAAAACGGGGCGAAGCTTTCCGGTGGTGAACGGCAGCGTATCTCTATTGCACGAGCCTTGTTGAAAGACGCCCCCATCGTCCTTCTTGACGAAGCAACGGCCAGCCTGGATGTGGAAAATGAGACAAAGGTTCAGGGAGCGCTCTCCCGTCTGCTGGCAGGAAAGACTGTGTTGGTGATCGCTCACCGGATGCGTACTGTGGAGGCAGCCGATAAAATCGTCGTTCTGGCAGATGGTCGGGTTGCGGAGGAAGGAACACCGGCAGAGCTGATGGACAAAAACAGCCTTTACCGCCGCATGGTGGAGCTACAACGACAAAGCGCCGGGTGGCGATTAAATTAAGCGATTTAGACTGAGAGTTCTTTAAAAGTTCTCTCAGGCTTTTTTTGTATAAGAAAGCTCAAGGTTCAAAAAAGGCAGACACACTATGAAAGATAAATTTCTTTGATAGTGATCTGTCTTTTTTTAATTCACCACTTGGCATTGTGGCAAAGACCCTTGCTCGGGAGAAAAGTAGAACTTCTTCTCCTCACGTTTTTGAGGGTTAACCGTCTGTTTCTACTTTGCTATATACGTTTAAAAGCCCTCGCTGTCAATTTTTTTGACCATAATTTTTGAAAATTTTCATAAAATTTTTCAGGCTAAAAACATCAGTACAAAATTCAAAAGACGTCAGCATACAGACCTAAAAACATCAGCATATTTTGGACAAAGTATCAGCATACTTTGCTCTGGCATTGTAGCAGGCAGACTCGGGCTTGAACAGTTCGGGCTAAAATGCGTTGGATTTTCCGATACAAGCCGTTTAGCGGAAACAACTTACAGACTCTTGCACAATACAGAGGGCGAAAAAAACTATGGAAATTTGCGAAAAATCAAAATTGTAAATCTCTTAAAAGAGCAGGACTACAATGTTTTTTATAAAGTCTTAATTTTTATTCCACAGTGGATTTCAATATTTCTACGGTTTTTTGGGCGGTTTTTTCCCATGAAAAGTCTGCCGCACGGCGGATTCCGCTTTCTATAAGTTTTTTGCGAAGTGCCCTGTCAGTAATTATGCGCTCAATGCAGAAAGCCATTTCTTCTACATCATCGCTGTTGAATAACAGAGCGCTGTCACCTGCAATTTCGCGCAAAGCCCCGGAAGAAGAACATGCTACAGGAACACCGGTCGCCATCGCTTCAAGAACAGGCAGTCCTACACCTTCGTTGACTGAAGGGAAAATGCACGCTTCTGAATTTCTGTACAGCTCCGGAAAGTTTTCATGCGGGAAATACCCTGTTATAAAAATGTCGCTTGCTGCAGTTGAAGAAAAAGCTGCCTTGTGTACCTGTTCGCCAAACGGACCTTCGCTTCCGGCTATGACAAGTCTGTGCGGAAAGCCCGTTTTCTGCTTAAAGATGGAAAATGCCTTTATAAGTTCAATATGCTTTTTTTCGGCACTCTGCATGCGGCTGGCATAAATTATGTACGGCCGTTTTATTGCAAAAGGCTTTATGTCAATTATTTCACCACCAGAGTCCAGCACGTCTGTAGGAAAGAAAAGACTGTGGTCTATTCCGTTGTGAACGACTTCTATGCGCCTCGGTGAAATTCCCGAACGCAGTATATCTTCCCTGACATATTCACTTGAAGCAATTACGCAGTTTACAGAAGAAAGGCCTTTTTTTATCTGCCAGCGGGCAAATGCATCTTCTCCTGAAGCAAATGCTGCACTGAGTATGTCATTGACAACGGCCACTCCGGGAACAGAAAATGATGAAGGCAAAAGCCGTGCACCTGCGGTATACAGAACAGAATCATAGGAATTCTTCCTGCAGAATTTGTTTGCCCTGAAAAAATGCCAGTAACGTTCTGCTGCAAGACTGTCGGGAACATTGACGCCGATGTATTTCAACGGCAAATCAGAAGTATATGTATATCTGTCAACTTCGGTTCCGAAAAGTTCAAATTCACAGTCAGAAGGAAGACTGCGGACTAATGAAAGAAGATATGAGCCCTGCCCCGACCTTCCGTGATCGCAGCCGAATGTATCAATTCCGAATTTCATAACGGCGGGATTATATCCTAAAAATGCAAAATATGCTATAGTAGAAAAATGAATACTACTTTTTCAGATCTTGGAATCACAAAAGAACTTACTGACGCCCTTGCACTTGCCGGAATAACAGAACCTACTGCGGTCCAAAGGGAAGTCATTCCGCTTATTGCAGCAAAAAAAAATATTATGTTCCAAAGCGAAACAGGCACCGGAAAAACGCTCGCCTACCTTCTTCCGCTTATACAGAGGCTTGAAACAGAAGAAAATCCTTCAAAAGCCGTAAAAATTCTTATTGCTTCCCCTACGTACGAACTTGCCGCCCAGATAAAGGTTCAGATTCAGGCTGTTTCAAAGATAAAATGTGCACTTTGCATCGGAGGTGCCCCTATTGCGCGCCAGATTGATATGCTTAAGGAAAAGCCGCAGATTGTTATAGGTGGGGCTGCCCGTCTTCTTGAACTTATCCATCTTAAAAAACTCAAGGCAGACAGTACCGAAGTTCTTGTTCTTGACGAAGCAGACCGTCTTTTGTCACCAGAACTGAGGGATTCTACGGAAGGACTTCTGGAAAGACTGCCTGCAAATGTAGAGCTTATAGGAAATTCGGCCACGGTAAGTGACTATACCAGAAAAATTCTTCAGAAAGCCAGGGACGGAATAACCGGCGGAAAATATTCAGAAGAAGATGCAATTAAACTTATTACACTGCCGCTGGAAGATGTCCTAAGAAAAAGAATTGAACACTGGGCCATCTTTGCCGAACGCAGGGACAAAATTGACACTCTCAGAAGCTTCATTAACGCAGAAAAGCCGCAGAAACTCATTGTTTTTACAGCAAGAACCGACCAGATCGAAAACATTGTTTCAAAGCTTGCCTACAGAAAAATTGACTGCGCGGGTCTGAGCGGAAAAACAGACAAAAAGAACCGCAAAGCCGCAATTGACCGTTTCAGAAGCGGAAAACTGCCTGTCCTTGTAACGACAGACCTTGCCTCACGCGGACTGGATATTCCGGGAATAACGCACGTCGTACAGATGGATTTGCCCGAAACTACAGATTTTTTTATTCACAGGGCTGGAAGAACGGGACGGGCCGGAAACACAGGAATCAACTGCGTGATTGGTGACGAAAGGGAAATGGAAAACTACGCAAGACTTGAAAAAAAGATTCACATAAAAGTTTACCCCAAGATTCTCTACGGCGGAAAACTTCTGGCTCCCGAAGACTGCGAATAAATGCAGCTGTGAAAGTTTTGGTTGTATCTTGTTACAAAGTACCTTTACTGATATAATGCTTGGAAGTCCCGGTTTGCAATCGGGGCTTTCTATTCTAAGATGTGCCGCTGTTATTGGTGCATTTCTTTCAAGAGGAATCATGTGTTTTTAAAAAGTCTGGAAATCTACGGTTTTAAATCATTTGCCGACCGTACCCGCATTGTATTTGCGGACGGAATAACAGCCCTGCTCGGCCCCAACGGATGTGGAAAAAGTAATGTTGTAGACGCAATAAAATGGGTTCTTGCCGAAAACAAATCAAAGAACCTTCGCGCAGAATCCATGGAAGACGTAATCTTTAACGGAACAGAAGCAAGACCTGCACTTTCCCTTGCCGAAGTTTCACTCACAATTGCAAACGAAAACGGACTTCTCCCTCTCGAAGACAGCGAAATTGTCATAAAAAGACGCCTCTACAGGAACGGCGAAAACCAGTATTTTATTAACGACAGACAGGTTGGAGCCACAAACATTCGCAAGCTCTTTATGGACACCGGTGTCGGTAAAGCTGCATATTCTGTCATGGAACAGGGTAAAATTGACCAGGTTCTCTCTTCCAAACCCGAAGACCGCCGCTATCTTTTTGAAGAAGCAGCAGGAATAAGCCGCAGCAAGGCAGAAGTGGCAGATGCAGAGCGCGAACTCGAAAGAACAAGGGCAAATCTTGCACAGATAGACATTGGTCTTGCAGAAACAAAGCGCAATTACGAAACGCTTAAGGTTCAGTCAGACAAAACTTCAAAGTACAGAAAACTCAACGAAGACAAGTTCAATTACGAGCTGGACATTCAGCTTCTTAAGCTCAAGGACTTTACCCAGAACAAGGCAAGACATGAGCAGAGCCGCGCCGAAGCCGAAAAAAAACGCAATGCAGCCGCTGCAGAAATAGAAGAAATCTACAATACACTCAACGAAAATACCGACAAAATCAAGTCCCTCGAGGAACAGGTAAACATAAAGCAGCAGGAAGTCATTAAACTGAGTGCCGAACAAACCGGTAAAAAAGCAATGGCAAAACAGCTGCACGACCATCAGAGCCAGGTAAAAGAAGCCATTGGACAGATAGAAAACCGCATAAAAAACGTTCAGGAACGCATTGAAGAATACAACGAAGACATTGACGCCCTTAACGCCGAACTTCACGAAAAAAACAAAAAACTCGATGACATTAACAGAAATATAGACGGATTCGTACAGAACATTGACCAGTCTTCGGGACAGATTCATGAAAACGAAGCCCATATTGCAGAAAACGCACAGAAGATAAGGGCACTTGATGATGAAAGAGCCGAACTGCAGAAGCAGCTCGAAGCCATTACAGAAGACATTGTAACGGAACTTGACGCAAAACTTAAGGACGCAGGCTATTCATCTGCAGCAAACAAAAAGGCAAAGGACGAACTTGACACAAAGCTCGAAAAAATAAAGATTTTTGCAAACGGACGCGCAAACATATTCCGCGACTTTGCAGCCCTTCCTTCGCACAGTGAAAAAGATTCTGCCGTTATGGGAACAGATGCTGTAAAGGCATTTTCTGATCTTCTTGAAATGCTTACAGACCTTTCACAGGCACTTGAGCAGTACACAAAGACGGCTCCAAGATTCATAGATGACTTTCTGTCACCTGAAGGAATTATTACAAAAAAACGCGGCATAGATTTCTCAATCCAGGAAAACCTCAACAAGATAGACGGAATTCAAAACGAAAACGACGGTCTTGTAAAAAAGAATTCCGAACTTACAAAAAAAATCGACGAATACAAGGAAACGCTCGCAAAACTCAGAATAAACCAGGCACAGATGAGCCAGCAGATTACTTCATGCGAGCAGCAGATTTCTACACTGCGCAAAACCCTTGCTTCGGAAGAAAATTCACTGCGTGAACAGCAGAATGAGCTTTTTAAGGAAAACCAGCGCAAAGAAGAGATGGATGACCAGATTGCAGAAATTGAAGAACGCATTGCAGAACTTCAGCAGCAGGGAGAATCCATTACAGCAGAACTCAACGGACTGGATGCACAGATCAAGGAATGCTACAGCAAAGTAAGCGGAAAAGAAAGCGCACTCCAGAAAAAGCAGGAAGAACGCAACAAATACCAGTCCCAGCTCGAAAAGTTCAGCGTAGACATTGTACAGAACGAAACAGAAATCAGAAACGTAAAGCAGAACTTCCAGGACAATTATTCGCGTGATCTTATGGAATTTGAAGAGCGCATGTACACAATTACAGCCTCTTCTGCTTCCCTAAAGGAAAAGCTTTCTGAAACAAAGCAGAAAATTCAGGAACTGGGCTCTGTTAACCTTATGGCTGTTGAACAGTTTGCCGAAGAAAAGGAACGCTACGAAAAGCAGCAGGCAAATTACAACGACACGCAGAAAACCCTTGAAAGTCTTGTACGCGTAAGTGAAGAAATCAGAACAAAATCTTCGGAACTTTTTTTGGATACATACAACAAAATCAGAAGAAACTTCCACAATATGTTCAGAAGACTGTTCAACGGAGGCCGCGGTGAACTTCGTCTTGTAGACCCGACAAATGTTCTTACAAGCGGAATTGACATTTATGCACAGCCGCCGGGAAAAAAGCTAGAAAACATTTCACTGCTTTCTGGTGGTGAAAAAACAATGACAGCGGTTGCTCTTCTGTTTGCAACATACCAGGTAAGACCAAGCCCGTTCTGTCTTCTTGATGAGATTGACGCCGCCCTTGACGACAAGAATGTTTCGAGTTTTGTAAACACGCTCAGAACTTTTGCTGGAGTAAGCCAGTACATTGTCATTACACACAACAGAAAAACCGTAATGGGTGCTTCAAGTATGCTGGGTGTAACAATGGAAGAAAGCGGAATCACAAAAATTGTCCAGGTAAGGCTTGATGAAGACATGATAAACGGTCGTGCTTCCTTTGACTCGCAGGACGACTTTGTAGAAGAAGATGTTCCACCCGAAGAAGGCATTGTAATTCCGGCAAGACCGCCCCGCAGGGAACATAACCCCGACGGAACTCTGAAGGAACCGCAGGCATCAGAACAAAGTACGGCTGCTGCAGAACAGACCTCTTCTGATGCAAAACAGATTACGCCTGAAACTGAACAGGGCTCTTCTGAAGAACAGAACCCGCAGGAAGAGCAGACAGATTCTTCTGGGGAACAGAGTGCCGCTGGCGAAACTGAACAGCAAGAGACAACATGAGATTACCCAATAGAATATCAGATACGGTAGAAAAACTTGCTTCCAAAAAGAGCAGGCTTTTTGTTACCGTACTGGCACTGATGGTGTTTCTATTTATAAGCGCGATGGTGATTGCCGTCGTGCAGATTCCCAAAAACCATAAAAGAACCGTTGTAATTCCGACGGCAGAGCGCTACGTTCAGACAAGGGAACTGCTTGCCCCCGCTGAAAGCTCTCTTACCGAAGACCACTATTTTTCAAGAATACCCGAAGACAAATGGACGCAGGAAGAAACAGACAGATACTTTACCCTTCCAGATGAAAGCGGTCTTGAAAAACTGCGGAATTCAAACAAAGAAATAATTGATTCAATCATAGGAGCTGCTCCGTGAAAAACTGCATTAAATATACGTTTACCCTGTTTCTTTCAGCACTGTTTTTTGCCTCGTGTGCATCTTCCCCCAAAAAAGAGCCGCCTGCAGAAGTCCCGCAGGAAACGTTACCGGCAGAACCGGGTGTCATACAGGAACCGCCTGTTTATGAAACAACAGACACTACCACAACAGAGCCGGAACAGCAGGAAACAGAACCGGCGCTTGAGCCTGTAGAAGGAATAGACGGCTTTTTTATAACAGAACCGCTTCCTCAGGACCAGAGCGGTGAAACAGAACAGTCGCAGGAACCTCTACCCGAAACAGAACCCATAGAAACAGAAATTCTTACCCCTGAAGAGGATATCACTTCAGAAAGCGCTATTACCCAACCGGAACAGTCTCTGGAAAATACCTCTGGCGAAGTACAGCCGCAACAGGAAACTCAGGCAGAACAGCCGTCTTCTGTACCTGAAACACCAGAAGAACAACAGGTTCCAGGCAGAACAGAAATACAGACAGAACAAACTACAGAAGAAACAAACGCGACAGAACAGCAGCTGCCGCAGACACAGGAAACAGATTCACAACCCGAGCAAACACCAGAAGAAGAAACAGAAAGTGCAGCCGAAGAAATAATCCCTGTTCCGTCCCGTTCAATGACAATGACAAGCGGTCAGTATCTGGACATTTCCTACCCAGGAAGCGGATGGCTTTACCTTGGCGAAGAAGACGGAAAGCAGCTGTTCAGATACTTTGGCAGAAAAATCGGAACAACGGATACTTCATTTACACTACGCTCAAGAAATGAAGGAACAACCCTTCTTCACTTCAGCAAAACAGACACCCTTACAGGAGACATAATAGACGACTGGCTTGAAGTTACGGTCAAAGGAAAAAACGCAACGCAGAAACACGCGCAGGCTCCTTCATATGCACAGGCTGTTCCGCCAAGACCGGCACGAAAGTCAAATACAGTTCAGGAAGAAACCGCTTCTGAAACACAGCAGGCAGTTTCACAAAGCACTCTTTCCCGAGAAGACAAAAATACTTCTAAAAATACCGCCGGCACCGTACAAAATACCACTGCCCCAAAAAAGACAATTCCAGAGCCAGATACAACCGTGCAGCCACAGCAGAATTCATCTTCGCAGAAAGGAGACTCCGGTACAACAATAATCCAGACTTCGGAATCGGCTCCTGAAGAAGACATTTCTGTAGAAACAGTTCCATCTGAAGTTATGGAAAGTACATTTTCAGAAATCGAAGAAGACTCACCTCTTACGGCAGAAGAATACCTTTCGCTTGCAAAAAATTCGTTTGACTCAAAAGATTATGTTCAGACACTGCGGTACCTGGACTCGTTCTTTGAAAAGGCAACGTCAAAAATAGACGAAGGACTTTTTCTTAAAGGGCAGGTTCTTGAAACAAATTCCCAGGTAAGGGACATAAAGAATGCACTTGCTGCCTACGAAACGATTGTAAGGGAATACCCGCAGAGTACAGACTGGAACAGTGCACGCGAAAGAATCACCTACCTTAAGAAATTCTATTTCAATATAAGGTAATTGAAGTAATGCAGAATTTGTTATATATTGAATACTAATTGAATAATCAGAGGAAAAGAATGTTAGACTATAAGTTTATTAAAGACAATCTTGAAGCTGTCAAACAAAACATAGCAAACAGAAACATGGTAGCAGACGCTGATCTGGTAGTAACACTTTACGATGAGCGAACAACACTTGTTACGGAACTTCAGAACCTGCAGCAGAAAAGAAACGCAAATGCCGCTGCAATGAAGCAGAAGCTTGACGCAGAAACAAGACAGAAATACATTGACGAAGGAAAGTCCCTCAAAGATTCCATCTCTGAAACAGAATCAAAACTTGCAGACATAGAAACAAAACTCGACGAAGCAGCCCGCAAGATTCCGAATATGGCAAACCCTGCTGCTCCTGTAGGAAAAGTTGACACAGAAAATCTTGAAGTAAAAAAAGTTGGAACACCGCGCAAGTTCGAGTTTAAGCCCAAGGATCACGTTCAGTTGGGTGAATCACTTGACCTTATTGACTTTGACCGCGGAACAAAAGTTTCGGGCCCCAAGTTCTACTACCTCAAGAATGAAGCTGTTTTCCTTGAACAGGCACTCATTATGTATGCTCTCAATACTTTAAGAAAGCACGGCTTTACTACATTCATTACACCGGACGTAGCAAAGGAAGAAATTCTTAAGGGAATAGGATTCAATCCGCGCGGAAACGAAAGCAACGTATATACACTTGAAGAAGAAGGAACCTGCCTTGTTGCAACAGCAGAAATTACACTCGGCGGTTACCATTCCGGCGAAATTCTTGACAAGTCAAAGCTTCCTCTTTTCTACTGCGGACTTTCACACTGTTTCAGAAGGGAAGCAGGCGCTGCGGGACACTTTAGCAAAGGTCTTTACAGAGTACACCAGTTTGACAAGGTAGAAATGTTCGTTTACTGTCTGCCCGAGCAGAGCAACGATTTGCACGAAAAACTTCGTCTTATTGAAGAAGAAATTTTTGAAGGACTGGGACTTCCGTTCCGCGTAGTAGATACATGTACAGGAGACCTTGGTGCACCTGCATACAGAAAGTGGGATCTTGAAGCATGGATGCCCGGAAGATCTGACGCAGAACACCCCGACGGAGACTACGGTGAAGTAACTTCTACTTCAAACTGTACAGACTACCAGGCAAGACGCCTTAACGTAAAGTACCATGATGATGACGGAAAGAACAAGTACGTGCACATGCTCAACGGAACTGCAATTGCTGTAGGACGCGCAATGCTTGCAATTCTTGAAAACTACCAGAATGCCGACGGTTCAATTACAGTACCTGAAGTTCTTGTACCTTACTGCGGATTCGACAAAATCGGTCCGAAAACAGACTCAACTTCTCCGCTGTACCGCACCGCAAAGGCCGGCAAATAATTAAAAAAGGCTCCATAATGAATAAACCGGCAAACTTTGCAAGATCCATTTTTCTTCTTCTGTTATTTGTCTCTTTCATTATGGTTGCCGCTGTTCTGAAGCTCACGTCATCGTTTTTTATTCCGCTTACGGTGGCGGTGCTTTTGTCTTTTGTTTTCTACCCTTTTGTAAAAAGAATGAATTCCGTCCATATTCCGTGGATTATGGGAATTCTCATAATTGTGTTTATTGCAATGATTTCCTTTTTTGTCGTAGGAAATCTTCTTGTAGCAAGCCTCAAGACAATCCTGAGCACATACCCAAAGTACGAAACGCGTTTTCTGGGGCTTTACGAATTTCTGGCGCAGACATTCAAGCTGCCTTTTGACGAAAATTCTTCGCTTTTTGCAAACCTGTGGAGTTCCCTTGGTGTAAGAACCACGGTACAGAACTGGGCAATTTCTTTGAGCAACTATATGATTTCGGGCGCAAAAGTTATTCTGATGATTGCGCTTTTTGTAATTTTTCTTCTTATAGAACTCAGGGGAATGCATTCAAAGGTAAAAACAGCATTCAAGGAAGAAGGAACCAGCCGCAAGCTTATGTTCATTGCAACAAAAATAATTGCAGAAGTTACGCGGTACATTTCAATAAAATTTACAATTTCTCTCATTACCGGTGTTCTGGTATTCCTTTCTACTTCTGTAATAAAGATGGACTTTCCCATAATCTGGGGTTTTCTTGCATTTATTCTGAACTTTATTCCAAACTTCGGCTCGATTATTTCGTGGCTGGTAACAACAATGTTTGCACTCCTTCAGTTTTACCCGCAGTGGGGATACGCAATTTATGTTGCAGTTGCAGTTCTTGCAATAAACATGGTTTTGGGTAACATTGTCGAACCAAGATGGGCAGGTTCCGACCTTGGAATATCACCTTTTATTATTCTTGTGGGACTTTCACTCTGGGGCTGGATGTGGGGTTTTATAGGAATGATTCTTTCTGTTCCGCTTCTGGTAATAATCAAAATTATTTGCGAAAACATAGAATTCCTTAAACCGATTGCTGTTCTTTTGGGAAACGGTTCGGACCGCAGCAAAAAACGCCGGACGCACATTCCTTTCTTTAACAAAAAAAATCATGCAGCAGGAACAGAAACCGCGGTTCAGGAAACAGACGCTTAAAATCTCTATTCCAGTTTTTTTCCGGAAAGGCGCTCGTACAAAAAGCGGTCGTCTTCTTTTTTAAGGCCGTCAAATTTGAGCGAAATGCACGAACGGCCGCTTTCACTGTCATCTGAATAAACTTTTTCTACTTCGCACTGAACGTCTATTCTTCTTTTTAACAGACGGCTTGAAGAAAGTGCAAATGTCATTGAAAGAAGATATGTTTCGCCGCATGAAAGGGATGCACATTCCCCTTCTGCACAAAGAACAATTCTTGAAGTATCAACGTAGATTATTCCAAACGGACGGCATCTTCCTTCTATTGCAGGCGGAAGGGACAGATTTCTCTGCGTAAGAAAACGGACGACATTTATAAGCTGCAGTCCGTTTCCTACAGGAGCAGAAAGGCCGCTTTTTACTTCTGACACGAATTTTTCAAGCAGTTTTTTTGCAGGTTTCTGCACTTCTGTTTCTATAGAGTCCCATCTGGGCTGGACAAAAAGGTCGTATCCGGCTTCGGGAATGCATTCAAGTGTCACGCTTTTTGTTCCCGAAGAAAAGGAAAGTGTCGCGCTGAAGTCATAGTTGCATTTTACAATAACATCAGGAACGCGCTTTATGCTTGACGGAACAACGATGGCCAGCCCCTGGGAGCATTCTTTCATTGTCGTAATAAAATAAAGTCCCAGGTGGTTAAAGTAAAACTGAACGCGCACAGTCTTTCCCAAAAAAGGCTGAACAGAACGCACCTGGTTTTTAAGAAGAATTATACCTTTGTCCAGAACGGTTATCTGCTGTGAAGGAATGGCTACAGGAAAAACAGCGCTTGCAGGAACCCGCTCGTCGGCAGAAGGAAGTTCGGTTTTGTTTTCGGAAAGCTCGGTTTCGGTCATAAGAGGCTTTTCTTCTAGCGTAATGGTAAGTGGAACATTGTCGTCCCTCAAATACTGAAGAACAAGTTCCCTTTCAATTCCCGTAAGTTCTTTTTCCTGATTCATAACTTCCCCTGCAAAAATATCTGTCATTAACGGCTGTTTGAAGTGTCCATAAACGAAATCTGGTCTACTTCCCACGACGCTTCTGATTTTTTTAGAAAAATATAAACATCTGTGTGCGGCGCAAGATAAGAAACACTTTCTTCCTGTGAAGTAAAAAAGCGCACCGGACACTGATAAATTCCGTCCTGAACAAAAGGTTTTCCTATCACATACCTTGAAAATACAGTTTCTTCTTCAAAAAGGCGCGCCAAATCATAGCGGAACATTACAAGCGAATATACATCACCTTCAGCCATAAAAGAGTCTGCCCCTTCACCCGAAACAAGTGCACTGCAGAACGCATTGAGTGTTTCAAGAGCCTGTGTATCGTAAAGGGAAGTATCAAGGCTTGCAAAACCGCGTATATAAGGTGGCAAAGGCGGATATTTCTGCCGATCTGAAGAAACGGCGGCACTGTAAGGCGTAGTTTTTACACTTTTTGAAACACCGTCTGCACCGATAACTTTCTGTTTGAGAAAGTCCCCCTGCAGTTCTTCTGACCAGACGACATTTTGTGCCATGGAATCAGAAACAGTGCGCAAGGTTTCGGCAGTCCGAACAGAAGAAACCTGTGCCGGATTTGAGCAGGAGAAAAAGAGTGACAAAAGAAAAGCTGCAGAAAATAACTTTAAAATGCGCATTACAACTATTATAACACAATACAGGTAAAAAAGATAGTTCAACAGCGTATACCTTGAAAAAAACAGTGTTAAACAGTAAAATAAGTTATACTTATATTCAAATCTGTAGAGGTATAAAAATGTCTTTGACTCTAGCCGAAAAAATAATCCAGAAACACATTGTAAGCGCAGCCTCGGGCTTTGTTCCGGGAACTCCGGTTAAACGCGGGGACGACATTGCAATCAGAATAGACCAGACTCTTACACAGGACGCAACAGGAACCATGGCCTATCTTCAGTTCGAGACAATAGGTGTACCGCGCGTCAAGACAGAAGTAAGTGTAAGCTATGTAGACCACAATACCCTTCAGACTGACTTCAAAAACCATGACGACCACCGCTACCTCCAGTCTGTAGCTGCAAAATACGGTCTGTATTATTCAAGACCCGGCAACGGCGTCTGCCATCAGGTTCACATTGAGCACTTCGGAAAGCCGGGAAAGACACTTCTTGGTTCTGACAGCCATACTCCTACAGGCGGCGGAATAGGAATGATTGCCATTGGTGCAGGCGGAATTGACGTTGCCGTAGCTATGGGCGGCGGTGCTTTCCATCTTGCCATGCCCAAAATTTTTGGTGTAAAACTTACCGGAACTCTCAAAAAGGGTGTCGGAGCAAAAGATATTATTCTTGAAGTACTGCGCAGGGAAACCGTAAAAGGCGGCGTTGGTGCAATTTACGAATATTTTGGCGAAGGAGTAGAAAGCCTTACTGTTCCGCAGCGTGCAACCGTTACAAACATGGGGGCCGAACTGGGTGCAACAACTTCTGTATTCCCGTCTGACGCTACAACAAAAAAATTCCTTGAAAGCATGGGACGTGCTGCTGACTGGACAGAACTTAAGGCAGATGAAGGTGCTGTTTACGACAAGATTATAGAAATCAATCTTTCAGAACTTAGTGCCCTTGCTGCCTGCCCGAATTCACCGGATGCAGTAAAAAAAGTTGCTGAACTTTCACAGACAAAGGTTACACAGGTTGCAATAGGAAGCTGCACAAACTCTTCACTTGATGACCTTGCCGCTGTTGCCGCCATTGTAAAGGGAAAACATATTGCACCGGGTGTAGAAGCAGGAATTGCTCCTGGAAGCCGCACTACACTTCTTATGGCAGACAAAGCCGGAATTCTGGGAGACCTGATACGTGCAGGATTCAGAATTCTTGAAAGCGCCTGCGGACCGTGTATCGGAATGGGATTTGCCCCGAACTCAGAAGGCGTTTCACTGCGTACATTCAACAGAAACTTCAAGGGCCGCTCGGGAACAGCAGATGCAGGCATCTATCTTGTAAGCCCCGAAACAGCCGCAGCAAGTGCTATTACAGGTTACATAACAGACGCTTCGACACTGGACTACGAAGACCCGTCATATACATCTTCTGGAAGGGTTTCTCTTCTTGACGGAACATCGGGCCGCCTTTCTTCTGAAGAAATCCGCATGGACGCACAGGATGAAGGTCTTCTTATTGCACCGCTCGATCCCACGGAAGCTGCAAAAGTAGAAATTGTACGCGGACCAAACATCAAGGCATGTCCACCGTGCAAGAGCTGTGAAGACAACCTTAAGCTTCCTGTTCTTCTTAAGGCTGGAAACAATGTTTCTACTGATGACATTATGCCTGCAGGAACAAAAGTTCTTCCGTTCCGCTCGAATATTCCTGAAATAAGCAAATTTACATACGAAAGACTTGATTCTGAATTCTACAACAAGGCTGCTGCAATAAACATGTCGGGCTGTTTTGTTATAGGAGGAGAAAACTTCGGACAGGGTTCAAGCAGGGAACACGCCGCACTCGGACCAATGTACCTTGGTGTGCGTGCTGTAATTACAAAGAGTTTTGCCAGAATCCACAAGGCAAATCTTATAAACTACGGAATTATTCCCGTTACATTTGAAGATCCTGCAGATTATGACAAGATTTCTGACGGAGACACACTTGAAATCACCGGAATCTTTGAAAGCCTTAAAAAAGCACTTCCGTTCAACATCTGCGTACACACAAAGAACGGTGACTTTAATATAAAGGGTGTAAATGACATGGCAGAACGTTCAAGAAACATTCTTCTTGCAGGCGGACTTGCCAGTTATACAAAGGCCGGCGGTCAGTAAGATAAGTTCAATACTTTGCTGAAAGTAAAGTATTGAAATTGGGAGACATTTGGAATATGGAAAACATTCATAATCTTATGGAAGAAACAGTTCTGTCTCATGTAAACGATCTTTACGACCAGGCCAAGGCAAGAAATGCAGCATGGCTTACCTGCGACTGCAAAAACTGCCGTCTTGATACGGCAAGTTATGTTCTTAACAGAATACCGCCGCGCTATGTGGTAAGCGGCCGCGGAGTAACGTACAGCAATGCCTTTCTTAACGGAAACAGCCAGGTTTCTGCCGACATTGACAAACTTGTTATTGAAGGAATGAAGATTATAAATTCGGCAAAACGTCCATACCACAGGGAACAGAGAATCAATATGGCGCCGTCTGTTAAGCCCGAAACTTTTGCCTTTCATTTTCCTGTATTTGAAGGAAATATTCTGGACGGACAGACGTTTGAACCGCTTGCAGGCGCACAGGTAAAACTGAACCTTAACGGAAGTGCCGTAAAAATGATGGACATTACATGGCCCAATCCCTGTTCAACTTACGGAACAACAAAAGGAACATACACTTTCTGGGCTGTTCCGGTTGAAGCAGAATCTGAAGGGCTTGTAAAGAAATTCAATTTTTCTGTACACGTTGAATCTGAAGGCTACTGCCCTGCTGACTGTATTTTTACTGTTCCCGTAACAAGTGAAACTAACAGAAAGCGCGATTTGGATTCAACTTACAGCGTAAAAATAAAGGACATCTTTCTGTTTAGAAAAGGTACAGAAGATGAAAATGAAGACAATTTCTGATAAAACGGAGGCAATATGGAATCTATGGAAAACACAGTAAAAGTATACAGGGCTTCTGCCGACGACAAGCGCAAATTCTTAAGCAGAACATACGCATGGATGGGACTTGCCCTTGTTTTGAGTGCAGTCTGTGCCTATGCGGCCGCAGTTTCCCCGGCAATTTTTAACCTTATCTGGGGAAGAGGCGCAGTCGGATTTATTATTCTGGCTGTTGCCGAACTTGCTGTTGTATGGATTTTTTCTGCAACGATAAGAAAAATGTCTGTTGGAGGAGCAATTTTCTGCTTTATCCTGTATTCTGTTATTAACGGCCTTACGCTTTCTTCAATATTTTTTGTATACCACATAAATACAATCGCTTACTGTTTTCTGGGGGCGGCTGTAATGTTCGGGGCAATGAGCATTTACGGTTCTGTTACAAAGTCCAGTCTTGCTTCTGCAGGACACTATCTTATGATGGGGCTTATTGGGATTATTCTGGTTTCTGTAATAAATATGCTGGTTACTTTTATTCTTAACATGAGTCTGGGCTGGGTTGAATGGCTTATTTCGCTTGCGACCGTCGTAATTTTTACGGGTCTTACAGCCTTTGACTCGCAGAAGATTCTTAAGGCTGCAAACAGAGCCGACAGTTCGGATGCATACAAAAAACTTGCAATTTACGGAGCCCTTGAGCTTTACCTTGACTTTATAAACATATTCCTTTCACTTCTGAGACTTTTTGGAAGAAACCGCGATTAAGATGGATTTTGCTTTTATAAAAGAAGTCATTCCGCTGTATGTTCAGGCCGCAATTCTTACTATAAAAATAGGCGTAGTGGGAATTCTGCTTTCTACACTGGTGGGACTTGTCTGTGCCGTTGTAAGATACTGGAAAGTGCCTGTTTTACGGGTTATAGTCAGAATCTACACGGAACTTTCGCGCAATACACCGCTTTTGATTCAGCTTTTTTTCCTTTACTTTGCCCTTCCGCGGCTTGGAATAAAACTCAGTTCGGAACAGTGCGCTGTTATTGGCCTTACTTTTCTTGGCGGAAGCTACATGGCCGAAACATTCAGAAGTTCCCTTGAAACAGTGGGAAAAAATCAGATTGAAAGCGGAGAATGCATTGGACTTACGCGGCTGCAGATTGTAAGATACGTTGTTCTTCCGCAGGCAGTGGCTGTTTCTGTACCAGGAGTCTGTGCAAACATGATGTTTCTTATCAAAGAGACGTCCATGTTCAGCGCGGTGGCTCTTGCAGACCTTATGTACGTGGCAAAAGATCTTATTGGCCTTTACTACAAGACAGAAGAAGCACTGGCTCTTCTTGTAATTGCATATTTTATTATTCTGCTGCCGGTAACAGCCGCAAGTGCCTGGGCAGAAAGGAGACTTAGACATGGACAGTTCGGGAATGCTTGACAGTATAAAAGAGGCGTTCGGGGTGCTGTTCATGGGTCGCAATTTTGCAAGGCTTATGGGCGGACTCTGGGTTACAATAAGCATTGCTGCAGTTTCTGTAGCGCTTTCACTTGTTCTGGGATTTATTGTTGGAATTGTCATGACGTCGAAGAACAAAATTGTGCGGGCCGTATGCAGAGTTTACCTTGAGTTTATGCGCATTATGCCGCAGCTGGTTCTTCTTTTTCTGGCGTACTTCGGTATAACAAGGGCATTCGGTATTTCACTTTCGGGCGAAGCGGCTTCTGTTCTTGTCTTTACGCTCTGGGGAACGGCAGAAATGGGTGACCTTGTAAGAGGTGCACTTGAGTCAATGCCGTCACACCAGTATGAAAGCGCACGTGCACTGGGACTTACAGAAAGCCAGATTTTTGTTTACATAATAATTCCGCAGACAATAAGAAGACTTGTTCCGCTTTCGATGAACCTTATTACAAGAATGATTAAAACTACTTCCCTTGTAGTATTTGTGGGTGTAATTGAAGTGGTAAAAATAGGACAGCAGATTATTGAAGCAAACAGAATTTCGGTTCCGACGGCTTCCATTGCAATTTATTCTGTTATTTTCATGATGTATTTTGCAGTGTGCTGGCCGCTTTCTTTTGCCGCAGACAGACTCGAAAAAAAACTTAAATAATTTTCTGACAATGGAGCTTAAAATATGGCGCTGCTTGAAATAATTGACGTAAAAAAAGATTTTCGCGAGGCAGGAGGAATTCTTAAGGGAGTTTCTCTTTCTGTAGAACGCGGCGAAGTTGTTGTTATACTGGGACCTTCGGGCTGCGGAAAAAGCACGCTTCTAAGATGCATAAACGGTCTTGAGTCAATTCAGGGCGGAACAATTTCGCTTGACGGTGAAGTAATAAGCAACCGCACGAAGGAAATGCATCTTATAAGACAGAAAGTGGGCATGGTTTTTCAAAGTTATGATCTGTTCCCGCACATGACGGTTCTGCAAAACATTCTGCTTGGTCCGGTTAAAGCACAAAAACGCAGTCGCAGTGAAGTTGAATCAGAAGCAGAAGCTCTTTTAAAGCGCGTCGGGCTTTATGAAAAAAAGGACGCCTACCCCAGACAGCTTTCGGGCGGCCAGAAACAGCGTGTGGCTATTGTAAGGGCACTGTGCATGCACCCGCAGGTTATGCTTTTTGACGAAGTTACCGCAGCACTTGACCCCGAGATGGTAAGGGAAGTACTTGATGTAATGATAGAACTTGCAAAGGAAGGCCAGACAATGCTTATTGTAACCCACCAGCTGGAATTTGCACGCGCTGTTGCAGACAGGATTGTCTTTATTGATGACGGACTCATTGTCGAAGAAGACACGCCGGAACAGTTCTTTAACAATCCCAGAACAGAGCGCGCAAGAAAGTTTTTGAGTGCCTTTATGTTTGACAGAATTGAAGAAAAAAAATAGTTTTACCGGATCCTGAAATTTTAAAAAAAATTCTGCATTTTTGGTTGACATTTTCCTACTATTCCGATATGTTATTTCCAAGAGGTGAAACTTATGAAAAAAAACATTTTCAGAACATTATCGGTAGTCGTTGCAGCAGCTGCAGTCCTTACAGGATGCGCTTCAAAAAATTCAGCCAATGGACGCACCGTTGAGCAGATAAAAAAGAGCGGAAAAGTTGTTATTGCAGTATTCAGTGACAAAAAGCCTTTCGGTTACGTTGATGAAAACGGACTCTACCGCGGATACGACGTTTACTTTGGTGACAGGATTGCAAAGGATCTTGGCGTTAAGGTTGAATACGTTCCTGTAGAAGCCGCCAGCCGTGTTGAAGTTCTTGCCACAGGAAAAGTAGACATTGTTCTTGCAAACTTTACACGCACTCCCGAGCGCGCAGAAAAAGTTGACTTTGCGCTTCCATACATGAAGGTTGCACTCGGTGTAGTTTCCCCTGAAGCAGCACTTATTGAAAAGCCCGAAGACCTTTTTGGAAAGAAACTTATCATAAGCAAGGGAACAACTGCAGAAACTTACTTTACAAAGAATTATCCCGAAGTTGAACTGCTTAAGTTTGACCAGTACAGCGAAGCCTACAACGCTCTTGTAGACGGAAGAGGCGCTGCCATGTCTACTGACAATACTGAAGTTCTTGCATGGGCACTTGAAAACCCCGGATTCAAGGTTGGAATTGAGTCTCTCGGAAGCCTTGATGCAATTGCTCCTGCTGTTCAGAAAGGAAACAAAAGCCTTCTTGACTGGATTAACAATGAAATTATATCACTTGCCGAAGAGAAGTTCTTTCACGCTGACTATGAAGAAACACTCAGACCCGTTTACGGGGCTGCAGCAGACGCAGACAATCTTGTTGTAGAAGGCGGACAGATGTAATTCTAAAGGCCGGCGATGTCTTTTATTACTTCACCGGCTATGATAAGTCCCGCTACGGACGGCACAAAAGGGTTGCTTCCGGGCGGGATTTTTTTTGTTCCGGCATCTGTTTCTGAAGCAGAAGACTGTCCTTCCTGTGCATTTTGTACTTTCAGTGCAGGTTCTGTAGAAAAAACGACTTTGAGTGAAGGAATGCCGCGCTTTTTTAATTCATGGCGCATTACTTTTGCAAGGGGACATACAGATGTTTCGTAAATGTCTGCTACGCGGAATTTTGTAGGGTCAAGTTTGTTGCCTGCCCCCATTGAACTTATGACTTTTACACCGGCCTCTTTTGCCTGAAGCACTATCTGTATCTTGCCCGAAACCGTATCTATACAGTCAATGACGTAATTGTACAGAGAAAAATCAAATGAAGAGGCTGTTTCTGGAAGAAAGAATTCGCGGCGCGCAGTCACCCGGCAGAGAGGATTGATGTCTTTTATGCGCTCTGCAACTACATCTACTTTGGCCCGTCCCAAAGTGGAATGCAGGGCACACAACTGGCGGTTTATATTTGACAGGGCAACAGTATCGCTGTCTACAATGTCAAGCGCGCCTATTCCTGAGCGGGCAAGGGCTTCTACTGCATAACTGCCCACGCCCCCTACACCGAATACAAGAACACGCGCGCTCTTTAAGGCCTGCATTGCCCCGGAGCCAAACAGAAGCTCGGTCCGTGAAAACGGATTTTCCATAAAGCGGGTTATTCAGCAAGAAGAATATTGGCAAGAAGTTTGCGCCAAGAGAATTTTGAAGTAAATTCTTTAAGACCATCAGCGCTGAGTTCTGTATAAGAGTCATATCTTAACTGCTCTGGAACATTATTGCCATTTTTTGCAAAAGAAATGCTGTTTCCAAGGTAGAAGGCTGTCCAGAAAGCGGGTCCTACATCGAATTCTGCGGAAGTTGCTGTACCATCGGGGTCTGTTTCTGTTACTTTTCCTTTGGCAAAAGTTTTCTTTACATAAGTTTTAGCCGAAAGACCTAGTGCATCATCATTTCTTGAAATAATCACAACAGTAAGACCTGCATGAATTTCTACACCGGACTTGAAGCTTGAATTAGTATACTCGTCGTCAGAATACAAAAAATATCCTGTAAGAGTTACCGTCTTTTCCTTACCTTCAGAATCATTGTACGTGTACTTGAAGTCTTTGTTTACCCATGTGTCCTGAGGAGCGATAAAATCTTCGGCGGTAAAATCGCATGAAACAAAAGAAATGACAGATAATAAAGCTGCACAAATTAAAGTGAACACATTTTTCATATTTACTCCAAAATCAGAAAATTATATGCTAATATTATAATTAAACTTTGGGGTAAATGCAATCTGTTATTGAAACACATTTATTTTGAAAAACCGATTATCCGTTCAAATTCAGCCTGCGAAACCGGCCTTGAATAAAGGAAGCCCTGCAATACATCACAGCCTATGCTGCACAGAAAGTCTGCCTGGTTCTGCGTTTCTACACCTTCTGCAATGGTCATAAGCTTAAGATCCTGCGCCATTCTTACTACAGAATTGATAATTGTTCCGCCGCGCTCGGTATTTTCTGACTCGCGCAGAAAGCCCATGTCCAGTTTAAGAATATCTATGGGAACATCCTTAAGCGTGTTAAGCGAAGAATAGCCGCTTCCGAAGTCGTCCATTGCTATTGCATAACCAAGATTGCGTATTCCGTTTACGCGGCCTATAAGGCGTTTCTGGTCGTTCATGTACGCGCTTTCTGTAATTTCAAAGTGAACGGTATGCGGCGGCAAGCTGTAGTTTTTGTGCAGATCGGAAATAAACGAAATTATATCATCGTCCTTTAACGTAATGCGCGAAATATTAAGCGAAATGGGCACAACTTTTATTCCGGCTGAATGCCATCTTTGGATTGCTTCGAACGATTTTTTCCAGATATAGCGGTCCAGTTTTTTTATAAAGCCGTTTTTCTCGAAGATGGGAATAAACACATCTGGTGTGCGTATAAAGCCGTCGTCCTTTATCCAGCGGCACAGAACTTCGGCACCGACAAGTGTTCCTGCGGGATTATACTGCGGCTGAAAGAAAAGTTTGAATTCCTGGCGTTCCATTGCGCCCTGCATATCTGCAGTAATCATTGTTTCGAGCTTCATCTGGTCGTGGAATTCCTGCGTGTACATGGTAAACGTGTTTTCCATTGGTGAAGAATTTTTGTCCATGGAAATTGTGGCATAGTTCATCATGTTCATTATTGACTCTGAACGGTCCTGCGCTACATAAAGACCGAACCGCATTGTTACACGGAATGCAATGCCCAGCACCGAACAGTCAATAAATTCACGCTTGGTAAGACGCGCCATATTTTCGGGGGTATATTCAAAAAAGAGTGCAAAGTTTCCGCCGCCAAGACTTGCACAAAGACCTTCGCTACCGACAGTATATTTTAATACAACAGAAACAATGTGAAGTACCTTGTCGCCTGCTTCGAATCCGTAAAGGTCGTCTATTATCTTGAATTTGTTTACATTTCCCGAACAGACTACGTATTTTTTTGCGGGATTGGATTTAAGAAGAAGTTCGGCGTCGCGTACAAAAGCAGCCCTGTTGGGAATGCCTGTCTGCGGGTCTATAAAATAGCGGAAGGCCATTTCTTCGTTCATGTAGTGGATGCAGTTTTCCTTGCGGTTGTACCCGTAGGCAATTGCAGAGGCCATTTCCATGCAGCTTCTGTAACCGCAGAAACCGCAGTTTACCGAACGCTTTTTTACTGTATTTTTGTGCATTGCGGTAAAAATTTCGTCATAGGTAGATTTGGGTATTCTGTACGGCTGCTGGTAATGATCCTGGAAACTGCATGTAAAGTCTGCGCAGTCAAGACCTGCAAACTGTTTTTCGAGCATTTCGAGGTTTCTTTTATGGCTGGCTTCTATGTCCAGATCTTTCATCGAATCTGTAAACATTCTGAAATATTCAATGCAGATGGAAGATACCGTAGAGCGGAATTTTTTTGTTCCCGGTCCGTCAAGACAGCCGTTTCTGCAAGAAACTACTGTTGAAGCAAGAGGTCTTTCGCTGAGGCTGCAGTTTTGTGTTTCATTGCGCAGTACACTGAAAGTATGCGGTGACAAATTGTTGTAGTGTGCTATGATGTATTTTTCGGGGAAAAAGAGTGCCAGGCAGCGGGCCATTCCGTCTTCGGCAGAAATTATGTTTCCAAAAGTGCGGCCGGTCTGGTCGGGGTCAGATTCTGTTCCACTGTATTTGGCTTCGTTAAAGCGCGTAATGATGCTGTCAAAAGAAACGCTTGCATCTATTGTGCCTTTGTGTCTTGAAATAAGGTCTTTTACGGCCACGCACGGGCTTATAAAAACCATTCTGGATGTGTCGCCCAGATATTTTTTTGCATAAATTGCAGTACAGAAAGCCGGCGAATGTACAGGAATGAGTTTCTTTAAAAAATCGATTTCTTCCCGCTCTACACGCAGCGTAAAGGCCGGGCAGCAGTTTACAAGAAACGGAGCTTCATCTTCTTCGTGATGTGCGAGCAAATAGCGAACGTTTGCCCAGACAGAAATTTCGGCTCCAAGTGAGGAACTGTAAATGTTTTTTACACCGAGTGAACGCAACCATCCCAGTACCGAACGGGCGCGGTCTTTGTAAAGGACAAAAAATGACTGGTCAATAATTACGCTTATGTTCTGTGACTGCGCAGCGCCTGTAAAAAATGATTCACTGTCATCGCGGTAAGTTCTTGCTTTCTGCGGACATACAGATACACAACTTCCGCAGATAACGCATTTTCTTGAGTCTACCACTACTCTGTTCTGGCCGTTCTGTATTATGGCACAGTTAGCTCCAAGCACGCTGCAGGCGGCAATGCACTTATTGCATCCGATGCACTTTTCATCTGAATAAACGATCCCGGTATTATAACTGCGCATAACTCCCCCAAACTATTCAAACACCGCAAGAACCAGAGACTGATTCAGATGCATAAAATCCAGCTGTTCTCCGTAGCCTGAAAATCCCACAAAGCCGCCGGAATATGTACCAAGATTCCGTACAAAGTCACCGAATATTCCCGAGCGTTCAAAAAATATGGTGCGGGATTCACAGTTAACGGCAATTGAAAAAGACGGGTTCGGAACGGCATTTACAACCGCAGATTTTGTTTCGCGCCATACTCTCTGGGCATTGTCTGGTTCAAGCAGAATCATTTTTGTATAGCCGTAGATTCTTGAAAAATACGAAATTGAACCGTCTTCGTTTACCCTGTCAAAGTCTGTTATATAAATATCTCCGTCTATTTCGCGGCCCATCGGGTGTGTAAAAAGAGCTTCTGAAAGGCGGTCCCGCGGAACAGTCAGGGCACGCGAAAGTACATCTGCTGCCACACGGCCGTTATATTCGTAAACGGTGCGTTCTTCGCAGTCAACCGAAGTGGCGGTAAACTTGTTTGCAGTCGGTGAATAAATATTTTCGCGGTAAAGAAAGATTTTTCCGCGGGTGTTGTGTACAAGGACGAATACGCACGCTTCATCATAAACTGTTCCGTTGAGCGAAACATACGTTTTCTTTTCTGAAGGCATACAGCCGCCGGAGCTGCCGAATGTGCGTATTCTGGTGCGGGAAAGTGCGTCGCTTAACGTGTCCTGGACAAGCTCTTCTGCGCGGCTCAAAGCGGTTGTAAATTCAAGGCAGCAGGTGTTTTCATAACTGTTGTTTTCGTACGAAGAAAGGGATGACAGCGCCTGTGTAACACATGAGCGGTATTTCATTGGATTTCTGGTAATTTCAAGAAGAACTCCCGAAGAACATTCTATTCCGTCAAAGACAGAAAGACACGAAAGACCACGGCTGGCTGTTCCGCAGGAAGAAAAAACAGAATAAGTAGTGCAGCCGATTACTGTAGAAGAAGGAAAGCGGGACTTGAGCGAACGGGAATAGAATTCAAAGCCCTCTGTATCTGAAGAAAAAATAATGAGAATAGGCTGTGCACAATTATTGCAACCACAGATTTTTGTGCAATTTTCTTCCAGTGCTTTTTTTTCATCTGCATTTTCGCTGAACGAAACAATATACCTTTGCATTTTCTGTTATATTTTACCACATAACAACAGCATTATCAAATTTTATTTAAATCATATTTCGGTTAAAATGCGCATAAAATCATGGAAAAAGTAATTTTATATCACTAGCACGGCAAACACCTGTACAGTATTGCGGCTTTTACTTTTGGTTAGTATGGTAAACGCATGGTTACACTTAAACTTGCAGAGTCCAATACTTTTCCAGCTACAGACAACCTTTTTCAGACTGCCTTCTGGGGAAAAATAAAAACAGCGGCAGGACAGCGCGCCATGTTCTTCTGGGCAGAATCCATTGCTTCATTCACATGAATTTATTTTTTTCTTTAGGTTAAAAAGTTTTCATCCAGTTTTCAAAAAGAGCGGGCCATACAGAACATGCGTCCTGAATTCCGGCTCCGTTGGGCCATGAAGTTTCTGCCGTAGAAAGTGAAAGTCCATGGCCTCCCCTGCGGAATACATGATATTCAAGCGGAACTTTGTTTTTGCGGCATGCAAGTGCAAATGACAAGCTGTTTTCGAGGGGAACGCATCCGTCTTCGTCTGTATGCCACATAAATACCGGCGGTACAGATGACGTGACATGATCTTCGAGCCTTACGTCTTCTTCTGAATATTCTTTTGTGTCACCGAGTACGTTTTTTATTGAACCTTCGTGCGTGTATTTGCCTGTAGTGATTACCGGGTAACTGAGCAGAAGTCCGTCGGGCTTTACTTCCTGAGCTGAATAAGGCAGATACTTTGAAACAAGCGGACTGTTCCAGTAAACGCCGAGCGATGCAGCAAGATGACCGCCGGCAGAAAATCCGGCAACGATTACTTTGTTTGTGTCAACATGCCATTCTTCACTGTGTGAACGCACATATTTTACTGCTTCGCACAAGTCCAGGAACGCTGCAGGGAACGACATCGGGGCCAGACTGTACCAGACTACACACGCGTTGTATCCGAAAGAATTCATTTTTATGGCAACGGCTTCTGCTTCTCTTGTTGAAAGCATTTCGTAACCTCCGCCCGGGCAGATTACAACCATGGGTCTTTTGCGGTCTGCACAATACTCGTCGTAATTGTCAAGAATGTAAGTTGTCATAAACGGAGTGTAACCGTTGTTTTTGATTCCCTTGTCATAATACTGAACGGGAAGCATTATTTTTTCGTGTGTCATATTTATTCCTTCTTTGTAAAAGTATATTCTATTTGCTGGCAGTTTTCTACACTCAGTGCAAAGCGGCCGTCATCTGTTTTTTTGGACTCAAGTTTTTTTCCTGCCAGATCACAGACGAGCGCACCGGGTGAAATTACCGTAAATGTATTTGCTTCAAAAGCAGATTTTATTTTTGCACAAACAACTGCAGAATTTTTCCAGACAATGTCTGCTGTAAAACCGCCGCGGGCTTTAAGGCCTTTTACACTTCCGCTTTTCCACTCTTCGGGAAGAGCCGGCAGAAGCTGAATGTTATTGCCGTCACTCTGCAAAAGCATTTCAGCAATAGCTGCACTTGCACCAAAGTTCCCGTCTATCTGGAACGGAGGGCACACGTTAAAGAGATTTTCGTACGTTAACTTCTGGAACAGTACGGTAAGATACCTGTGCGCTTTCTGTGCCTGCCCAAGTCTTGCGTAAAGGGCTGTTGTCCACGAACAGCTCCAGCCCGTGTGACCGCCGCCGTGTGAAAGCCTGTAGTCCAGTGACTTTTCACATGAGTCTGCAAGTGTTGTTCCGCGCGCAATGTTGTGGCCGGGGTAAAGCGACCAGAGATGCGAAACGTGTCTGTGCCCCGGTTCTGCTTCGCGGAATTCTTCTTCCCATTCCAAAAGCCGGCCGTCCTTACCTGTTTTAAGTTTTGGAAGTTTTGCAACAGCAGCAAGCGCTTCAAGAGAAAGTTCCTGTTCGCAGCCGAGTATTTCTGCTGATTTTGCAAATTGTTCCAAAACTTCTCTGAAGATAGAAATGTCCATCGCGGAACCGCGTGAAAGACAGCACTTTTTGTTTGTGGAAGGATCAATAAAATTGTTCTCGGGCGAAATTGAAGGGCTGGTTGTTAAAGTTCCATCGGGTTCTGTTACAAGATAGTCCAGAATAAATTCAACGCAGTCTTTTAACACGGGGAACATTTTTTTAAGAAAATTTTTGTCGCCGGTAAACGTATAATGTTCCCAGATATGTGTACACATCCAGGCACCGCCGATCGGCCAGAGAGCCCATTCGCTGCTTCCTCCGGCGGGTGTTGTTTTTCTCCAGATATCGCTGTTGTGGCAGGCGCACCATCCTCTGCAGCTGTATCTTTTTTTTGCAGTGTCTGCACCTGTTACGGCAAGTTCCTGCAGCATGTCAAAAAGAGGTTCATGGCATTCAGAAAGATTGAGTGTTTCGGCACCCCAGTAATTCATTTCTACATTTATGTTTGTTGTATAATTGCAGTTCCAGGCAGGTCTTATGTCCTGATTCCATATACCCTGAAGATTTGCCGGCTGGGTTCCAGGACGCGAGCAGGAAATCAAAAGATAGCGACCGTACTGTAAATAAAGCGGGGCCGTTTTTTCTGTGGGTGTATCTGCGTCAAGTGTGAATTCAACCCTTGAAAAAAGACTTGAAAAGTCCTGCACGTGCTTCAAAAGAATGTCACTGTATTTTTTTTGAAGGACCGCTTCTGTCATTAAAATGCACAGGGATCTGTCGTCTTTTCCATGTGTTCCGGCTTCTTTGTCAAAACCGTTAAAACTTGTAGCGACCGTAAGATAAATTTCTGCTGATGTACATTCGCTTACACAAATATTTGTGTCAGTTACTTTTACGGAACCGCCTGTAGTTTTTACACTCGCCATGCATGTAAAACGCATTCCGCGCGGCTCGTCATAAATTACAGGATCTTCGTCGGGACCAAATTCATTTGGTCCGCATACAGGTGCACGGCCTTCAAGCATAAGTGAGCGTGCATTTATTCCGCTATAGGAAGCGGTTGTGTACCTGAGCGGGCTTTTTAATGAAAGGGTGAACGACAGTTTATTTTCTGCCGAAGATTCAAGATAAATTACGGCTACATTATCAGGATGCGAAACAAAATATTTGCGCTTGAAAATTATTCCGTTCTGTTTGTAAGAAACATTTACGCAGCCCAAGTTCATATCCAGTTCACGCGTATATTCTGTAACAGGGGAACTGTCTGCAAAGTCAAGGAACAAATCTGCAGCCGGTTCGTAAAAAGCGCTCCACGGGCCGAGCATTTCTTTGTCTGCAAGCTGCTGTGCCTGCGTGTATTTTTTTTCTGAAAGAAGTTCTCTCACCTGTGAAAGAACGGCAGCCCTTCCTTCATCTGACTCAGGAGCATTGGGAACACCTGACCAGAGCGTGTCTTCATTGATCTGAACTCTCTCGTGCTCTGTTCCGCCGAAGACCATGCATCCGAGCCGTCCATTTCCCAAAGGAAGAGCCTGTGTCCACTCCTGTGCGCTTTTATCAAATACCAGACTGCATTTCTGCGACACTTACTTCCCCCTCAAGTCTTATATCTTCTACAGAAGAACCTGCAAAAATTTTTCTGTTTGCATCAGGCAGAACCCAGTCCTGTTTTTCTTCGGAATAATATTCAAAGGCACTTGTATCAAGAGTTACGTTGCATTCCGCGCTTTCGCCGGGAAGAAGATATTTTTTGCAAAAGCCCCTGAGTTCAAGAGAGGGATTTTCTATCCTGCCGTTGGGTTTTTCACAAACACCGCCGACGTAAACCTGCGCAACTTCTGCACCTGCAACATTGCCGCAGTTTTTTACATTAAACTTAATTTGAACATTGTTGTTTCCAGCTTTGACTTTCATGCCAGAATATTCAAATTTTGTATAGGAAAGTCCGTGGCCAAAACAAAAAGCCGCTTCTTTTTTGAAAGTAGAAAAATATCTGTAACCTACAAACACGCCTTCGTTATAACGCACGTCTGTTCCGTCTCCGGGGAATTCACCCAGTGCGTGTGCAGGACAGTCTTCGAGTTTTTTTGGAACAGTAAACGGAAGTTTTCCCGAAGGATTTATTTTTCCAAACAGAACTTCTGCAAGTGCACGGCCGCCTTCCATTCCGTTGTACCAGGTCTGGACAATGGCTTTTGCACGGTCACTCCATGCGCTCATATCCACTGCATTGCCCGAAGAAATTACAATTACGGTATTTGCATTTGCGTCAAGAATATCGTTTATAAGCGCATCCTGTTCCAGAGGAAGTTTTATATCGTCCCTGTCAAACCCTTCGCTGTCTATTCTGCAAGGATCTTTTCCGCGCAGGTTTGAAAGCGCATTGTTGCCAAGACGGAATTCGGGATGATAGTGCATTGTTCCGCCTACAAAAATTACGCAGTCACTTTCACGCGCTGCCTTTACCGCTTCGTCATGAAGTTCTGCGCGGAACTTTTCGATATCTTCGCAGTCTTTTTTTGGATAGCCGTAACCCTGGCAGTACCGCACGCGTGTGTTTCCGCCAAGATACATTTTTATTCCGGCAAGAGGTGTTATTTCATAAAGTGCTTTTATGGCAGCGCTTCCGCCGTAGGGAGACTGCATTGCATCTGCGTTGTAACCTATGACAGTTACTGTTTTTATTTTTTTCTCATCGATTGGAAGAACATTGCCTTCATTTTTCAAAAGGACAACAGATTCTCGCGCTGTATTCAAACATACGCGCCGGTGTTCTTCTGTATTGTATGCGCCCTTATTGCGGTCTTTGCCCTGAATATTGAGTTTTTGCATAAGACGCAGAATTCTTTTTACTTTTGCATCAACTACGCTTTCACTTACACTTCCTTCGCGGACTGCTTTTACAAGAGGGGCTGCAAAATGGTAATCGTCAAAGTTTGGGAAGATGTCCATTTCTATGTCGGTTCCGTTTTCTGCAGCAGCTTTTGTTGAATGAACGGCGCCCCAGTCAGAAACCACAACACCGTCAAAATTCCATTCGTCACGAAGAATTTTTTCCAAAAGAGTTTTGTTTTCTGAACAGTGTACGCCCTGCCAGCGGTTGTACGCACACATTAGCGCACATGCTTTTCCTTCACGCACGGCTGCCCTGAATGCAGGAAAATAAATCTCGTTAAGGGATCGTATGTCTGCGACAGAATTAATATCCGACCGCTGGGTTTCCTGGTTATTCAGGGCAAAATGCTTTACACAGGCCGAAACGTCATTTTTTTGTATACCTTTGATTATGCTTACAGCGAGGCGGCCTGTAAGAAACGGATCTTCTGAAAGATATTCAAAATTTCTTCCGCACAAAGGAGTGCGCATTATGTTGACCCCGGGAGCAAGAATCATGTCTTTGCCGCGGCCCCGTGCCTCACTTCCAAGTACATTGCCGCATTCAAAGGCACGCTCTTCATTCCATGTTGCGGCAATTGCTGTTTCACTCGGAAGATAACTTACAAAGTCATCATTTGTTCCGGGTGTGTCCCAACTGTCGTCACAGAATTCGTTGCGGACTCCCATAGGTCCGTCTGACATAACAAGAGAAGGTATTCCTTCCTTAAAGAAACTGGTTCCGCAAGAACAGTCGCGATTTACGCCTGCAGTTCTGAAAAGCCCTGCACCGTGAATCATTGCGCATTTTTCTTCGAGCGAAAGTCCGGCAACAATTTTGTCTATCTCGAAATCCGTCAATTTATTTACTCCGGTCTAATTCTATTGCGTTCAAAAAGGACTCGGCTATAAGCGTGTGCCCCGGAAGATTTGGATGAACGCGGTCCATTGTGAACATATAAGGATGCTGGTATTTGAGTACGCGGTCAACAGGAGTCTGGCAGTCAATGAAGAGCTGATTGTACTCCTGGGCGACTTCTTTTATTACAGCATCGAATTCACGTTTTTTTATGAACATGGGTTCGGTTTCGTTAAGTTCAAAAAGAACAGGTGTCATAAGAAACACTTTCTTAACGTGCGAAACCGTTTTGTCCATAATTGAGCGAAGGTTGGCGCGGAACATGTCTTTGTCAACAAGCTTTTCCTGACGCAGTGCACTGTCAAACCAGCGCCAGACATCGTTTATTCCTATCATTACAGAAACATAGTCTGGCTTGAGCGACATTATATCTGCGTCCCATCTGTTGTTGAGGTCTTCGGATGTATTGCCGCTCACACCCTGGTTTATTACCATGATGCTGCTTTGTGGTGCAAAGGCCAAAAGATTTGCATAAACTACATGAACATAACCGTCGCCCCAGGTACTCCAGAAGCACGGAGGCAGTTCACGGTTTCTTCCGCAGTCGGTTACAGAATCTCCGGCCATAACAAGCCGGCTTCCCTTCTCCAAAATCATACACGCTCCCATAACGGTAGGCTCATAAAGTCATATTCTTCTGTGAACCATTTTCCGCATTCAAGATTAAGCTCCCGTCCGTCAATATAGTGGCGCCATTTTCCTGCCGGAATATAATAGCTTACCTTATTGTCTTCTGAGAAAACAGGTGCTACAAGGAATTTGCTTCCGAGCATATACTGTCTGTCGAGCTGTGCACAAGAAGGATCTTCGGGGAATTCCAGCATCATTGCACGAAGGACAGGAACACCTGTTTTGTTTGCTTCCTCTGCGGCTTCAAGAATATAAGGGAGCATTTTTATTTTAATCTCGGCGAACTTCTTTGCAACTTCAGAAGACTCTTCGTCAACAGACCAGGGCACACGGTATGAATTGCTTCCGTGCAGGCGGCTGTGTGATGAAAGAAGACCAAACTGAAGCCATCTCTTAAATACAGCAGGCGGCGGGTTTCCTTCAAAGCCTCCGATATCATGGCTCCAGAAACCAAAGCCAGAAAGTCCCAGTGAAAGACCGCCGCGCAGAGTTTCGGCCATGGACTCGAATGTAGACTCGCAGTCACCGCCCCAGTGTACCGGGAACTGCTGTCCGCCGGCAGTAGCTGAGCGTGCAAAAAGACATGCGTTTCCTTTGCCGTATTTTTCTTCAAGAAGATTGAATACTGTCTTATTGTAAAGGAATGTATAATAGTTGTGCATCTTTACAGGATCGGCGCCGTTAAAGTAAACGCCGTCTTCGGGAATGCGCTCGCCGAAGTCTGTCTTAAAGCAGTCAACGCCCATGTCCAGAAGTGCGCGAAGTTTTGAAGCATACCACTTGCAGGCATCGGGGTTTGTAAAGTCAACAACGGCCATTCCAGCCTGCCACAAATCTGTCTGCCAGACTGAACCGTCACGCTTTTTGATAAAGTATCCCTTTTCCATTCCTTCCTTAAAAAGATAAGAACGCTGTGCAATATAAGAGTTAATCCAGACACATACTTTGAGTCCGCGGTCATGAAGGCGCTTGATAAGTCCTGCAGGATCGGGGAAAGTTTCTTCATCCCAGATAAAGTCGCTCCAGTGGAATCCCTTCATCCAGAAACAGTCAAAGTGGAAAACAGAAAGCGGAATCTTTCTTTCAAACATTCCGTCTATGAAGTGCATAACTGTTTTTTCATCGTAGGAAGTCGTAAATGAAGTAGAAAGCCACAGACCGAACGTCCACTTTGGCGGAAGAGCCGGACGTCCCGTAAGAGCCGTGTAGCGTTCAAGAATCTGCTTTGGTTCGGGGCCGTAAATTACATAATACTCAAGTGATTCTCCCGGAACACTGAACTGAACGCGTGAAACTTTTTCGCTGGCAACTTCAAAAGAAACAGCCCCCGGGTTATTTACAAAAACGCCGTATCCGCGGTTTGTCATGTAGAACGGAATATTCTTGTAAGCCTGCTCGCTTGCTGTTCCGCCGTCTGCATTCCAAATGTCAACAGTCTGGCCGTTCTTTACAAAAGAGCCAAACCTCTCTCCCAATCCGTAAACGTATTCGCCGACCCCAAGTGAAAGTTCGTCTTTCATAAAAGGAAGCTCGTCGCTGTAGAACATGTGTTCCTGCGGGTGTGAGTGCTTTACCATATAGGCCGCTGACTTTGATTCACTTTTTGTAAGCTGACGTCCCTTGTCGTTTGTGTAAGTTACTTTCCAGAAGTCAGCAATGCTTACGTTTGCCGTAAGATTGCCCGAAGTAATTGAAGCCTCTTTTTCTGAAATAGAAATTGCGGGCTTGAAAGAAGAGTCAGAATTCAGCTCAAAATAAGGACCTGCATCGTATGAGCCTTCATAATGAGAAACCTTCACTTTAATAACATTGGGCATGGGTGAAGAATAACGCACAGTAAGAAGAGTTGCGTTAAGACTGTCGCCACGTGTTTTTGTCACTTTAACAGGTGCATAAACCTCGAGAGTTCCGTTCTGTTCACGCACATCGTAAGCCTGAGCCGCGAAGTTTGCAGAAAATCCGTCGCGAACAACCCAATAACCGTTAGTAAATTTCATATTTCCCCCATAAAAATTGGAATATATATTCTAAATTAATTTATTCAGCACTAATTCCCGAAAGAGTGTTTGCAATACTTAAAACTTCTGTCATTGCAAACGGATTGTAACGGCTTATTTCGTGTCCTGTATCCCACAGAACCGGAGTACAACCGTAATTTTTGCACACAATTGCAACAGAAGAAAGCCAGGCAAGACGGCTCTGTTCGTCTTTACCGCGTACACATCCGTATTCGCCTACAACAATAGGAATTCCTTTTGAAATAAAATTATCGTAAAGAAGGTCAAACTTTCCTTTGAGTTCGGAATAATCTTTTTGTGTTCCCCAAGTATATGAATACCAGTTGCTTGAAGAATCCATGGAAATACAGAATGCACTCGGTGTGTAATAGTGGACAGAAAGAATTATTTTGTCTGCGCTGTCCTTTGGCATTTTAAACTGACTGTCGCAGCTTCTTTCTATATCTGTCCAGTAACCCGAAGCCATAAGATACCTTTCGCTGTTTGCCCCTCCGGTCTGTCTTACCGTGTCAACAAAAGTCTGGTTGAGTCCGTTAAGAATTTCATAGCGCTTTTCCCAGTTTGAATCAAACCCTACTTCATTCATTGCTTCAAAAACAAGGGACTGTGGATAATCTTTGAACCGAAGTGCGACCTGCTTCCAGGTAACGGCAAGACGTGTATTTACATAATCGAAGTCGGTGGCAGCAGAAAGAATCCAGCTGGTTTTGCTTGTTCCGCCGTCATGGTGCATATTTACAATAATATTCAGATTTTCTTCAAGACACCAGTTCACAACTTCCTGAACACGTAAAAGCCATTTTTCTTCTATAATATAATCGGGACACGGGCCTGTATGTTCTGTCCAGGTAACGGGAAGGCGCACAGTTTTGTAACCGTATGACGCAAGGGCATGAATGTATTCTCTGCTTATTCTTGGATTACCCCAGCCGGTTTCATCTGTTCCCGGTCCGTCGCGGTCAGTAATTACATCAAGCGTATTGCCTATGTTGATTCCGGCTCCAAGGGATTGTACAAATTCCATCTTTTGCGAAGAAGGAATTGCCCCGGAAGGAACAACGGCTTTTGCTTTCTGAGCAGTAAAATCTGAAAGTACAACAGGCTGTGACGCGCATGAAACCAACAGAAACGCCGCAGCAAATAATGCAGATATTTTCATACAACTCAAATAATACCAAAGCAAAAAGCAGCGCAAAATAGGACAAATTGCACTGCTTTTCTATAAAAATTTGATTTAAAATTATTTTTCTGAGGGGTCAGTAATTTCGTAGTCAGAAGAAGCTTTTGAAGCGCGCATAATAGCTTCTACAATGGCTGAATAATTGCTGCGGACATTTCCTGTAGAACGGTCAATAAGGCCGAAACTTTCTTTTCCTGTACCGCCGGCGTTATTGTCCCAGGCTACACAGAGCATTCCGTTTTTTCTTGCTGAATTTACAAGATATTCATCGTAGTATCTCTGGTAGTCGCTGTATTTTGTTCCGTTATAGGTTGCTCCGTATTCACCTACATAAATTGCGCAGTCGGTAAACTTTTTGGCAACTTTTGCAAAGGTTTCGTCCATTGTTTTTTCCTGACCCCAGTCGTCACATTCACCTTTAGGAACGTTACCGTAGTCACTGCCCCACTTTTTTATTTCTGCGTTGATTCCAAAAGAAACAGGCTGGTAGTAGTGGAACGAAAGTGCAAAGCGGTTTATTCCGTCAGAAGAAGATGTGTCTTTGGGGAACTCAAAGGCATCTACTGTAAGGTCGGGGTTTGAACAGTAGCCGTTGAATGCAAGATAGCGGTAGCTGTTGTTGCCCCAGCCGGAACGCACTACTGTACAGAAAGCCTGACTCCAGCGGTTAAGAATTGCGTAGTTGAGACCGTCGTCCTTGAGGTTTATTCCCCAACCCCAGCCACCGTCATGAATTTCGTTAAGGGACTCGAACATAAGGTTACTGCCAAAGTCGCGGAATGCATAGGAAATCTGGCTCCAAAAGTCTGTAAACTGTGATGTTACTTCAAGATATTCGTCACATCCGTCGTCTGCTTTTGAAACGTTAAGCCAGCTGTTGTTGTCGGCGCCGTCATGGTGAAGGTTAATTACGGCAACAAAACCTGCATCCACCGCATTCTGAACAACTTCTTTTGCGTAAGTCATCCACTGTTCGTTTATTTTTCCTGTAGAAGTATTGTAATGGTCTTTCCATGTGATGGGGATTCTTATAAAGTCAAAGCCTGCTCTCTTGACGTTTGCAAACATCTGCTTTGTTGACTTTACCCCGCACCATGGGGAATATGAGCTGCTGTTTGAAGTACTGTTGGAAGTGTCAAGGTCATTGCCAAGATTCCAGCCGGCAGAAAGGTTGTCGCTAAAATATTTTTTTGCACTGTCAGTTTTGTTTACAGAAGACGAAACTGTGGCAGAAGCACTGGAATTCTTTACAGCGGTAATTGTTGCACCGCCTGCCCACACCGAAAGGCCGCTTTTTTTCACGAGGGTGGCGTTTTCTTCAGAAAGTGTGTATACCGTAGTCTGCGTGCCCGACTTAAGGGAAGCACCTCCTTTCAGGGCTGTTGCATTAGCCGACCACGTTCCGCCAGAAAGTGCTGTACCTGACGTTCCTTTTGTAGAAAGCGACAGAACTGCACTTGAAGGCGCAGATGTCTGGAAAAGCCCCTTTCCCGCAACAGTTGTTACCGTAATTGTATCGCCCGATTTTACATTGGCAAAGTTTACGCTGTCAAAAGTTACGATTTCTGTCAACTCACTTGTGTCCAGAGTTTCTCCTGAAGGAGTAGATTCGCATGAAGGCAGACAAAGCATGGCTGCTGCAAAAACGGCACAGACGGCCGCGGTATTTCTAAGTATTCTTTTCATACTAAAAGTGTAACACAGGAAAACCGTGCGCAAAACATAATTTTTTTTACTTTTTATATGAGTTTTTTACGAATTGTTACCGGGAGTAAATGGCCGAAAGTCCGTCAAAATTCCACCGGAGTCCGGTACGGTTATACCAGCTGTTGCAGTCCCAGAGCATGGAACAGAAGCCCAGTTCTTTTGAAAGGGACACGACTGTTCCCAAAAAGTTCATGGTTCCGTCTTTAAGAGAGCCGTTTTTCCAGTGGATTACTTCGTATTCGCCTATTATTACGGGATAGCCTTTGTCAGAAAAATTCGTTTTCATCATTGTAAAAAGTCTGCGCATTTCTGCGATGTCTTCTTCGCTTCCCCAGGTTTCGAAGTTATGGCCGTAATAGGGAGGGCTTTCGGGGTCATTGCAGCCGCAGTAGTCCCAGGGTGTATAATAATGTACAGAAATCATGAGTCTTGCGTCATCTGCGCTGTGAATATCTGAGGGCATTTTGAATCTTGCTTTGCCTTCGTCACAGGTTTTTGTAATGTCGGTATTGTAGCCTGCTATAAGAAGAACACGGCCTGTATTGTTGCCGCCCGAAGAGCGCACTATGTCCACAAACTTTTGGTTTATTTCGTTTGTAACTTTATAGCGTTCATCGTCTGTAAGAGAACCGTCCTTGCACGAAAATTCACCCAGCTCTTCGTTGGCACCTTCAAGAATAAGTTTTTCGGGCCAGAGTGCAAATTCCTGTGCAATCTGCGTCCAGAGCCTTTCGTAGCGGCGCATTGTTTCTTTTCTTACTGCCATATCGCTGTCTGCAAAACCTTTCCACCAGCCGTTATCCCAGTGAACGTTCAGAACAACATACAAATCGGCGGCAAGTGCATAGGAAACAACTTCTTTTACCCTGTTCATAAAATAAGTGTAAATTTTGTAGTCGCTGCCGCTTTCTGTCTGCATTCCCTTTGACCAGGCAACAGGAATTCTTACTGAATCAAATCCGGCTTTTTTGAGTCCCTGCATCATTCGAAGTGAAGTTTTGGGCATTCCGCCGTCAAGGTCGCTGCTCCACACCGCTTCCATCGTATTGCCAAGATTTGTGCCGTTGCCCATTTCTTTGATTACGGTTGCGGCAGTTTTGTCTGTGTATGTCATGTCAAAGTCTGCAAGATCTGCCTGTGCAGCACCTGAAAGCGACGCGGGTTCACCGCAGGAGAAAAGCATTAATGAAGAAACAGCCGTAAGAAGAACAGCCAGGGTTTTGTGTGTATTCATGCCTATATTGTAAGGGTACAGGTACAGACTGCGAAACCGCAAATATTGCATTAATTTACATTGAGATTTGTGTATGTGAACGGCCGCAACAAAGAAACTGTCTTCCCTATTTATACCCTTGTGCCCGCCCCTATTTACTTTAATTAAATTTCATATATAATTATTAATTGATATTTAACAAAGGATTAATCATGCAAATCGGGGATTTTTTATATTCAGTTATCATTCTTCCAATCGAAGCCGTAATTGAATTTGTTTTCAACTTTTCAATAAGTAAGATGTCTATGCTTGGAGCCGGGGGAGCCATTATTCTTGTAAGCCTGACCGTAAACTTTCTTGCCCTTCCCTTGTACAATATAGCAGATGAAATTCAACTAAAAGAAAGAGCCGCCCAAAAAAGAATGGAAAAATGGACAAGCCATATCAAAAAAACATTTAAGGGCGATGAACAGTACATGATGCTCAATGCATATTACAGGATAAACAATTACAGCCCTGTTTATGCTTTGCGCTCTTCACTGTCCATACTTATAGAAATCCCTTTTTTTATAGCAGCCTATAACTATCTGTCAAAATGTGATGTACTGCTGAACCAGTCTTTTTTTATTCTGGAAAACCTTGGAAAACCGGACACTCTGATTAAAACAGAAAATACAGCCATTCATGTTCTCCCCATAATAATGACGGTAATCAACTGTGTTTCAGGATTTGTTTATTCAAAAGATGCTCCTCCAAGAGAAAAAGTCCAGATTTATGTTCTTGCAGCGATTTTTCTATTCCTGCTGTATGATTCGCCCAGCGGCCTTGTATTTTACTGGATTCTTAACAATCTGTTCAGCCTTGCAAAAAACATAATACAGAAATACGTTAAAAAGCCGGGTATCATTGTAGCCGCATGCTTTGACATTATCTTTGCGTTTGCCTCCCTGTATTTTATGTTCTTTAAACCCGAAACAGGCTTCAAAAAGAAATGTGTTGTTTATCTGGCAAGCCTTGTGGTTTTTGTACTTCCTTTCATTTTGAAGGCCTACAGCAAATTCTTCGAAAAAAGAAAAATAATTTTCAATGAAAACAAAAAATCATACTTTCTTGCGTTTATTTTTTCTGCACTGGGTATGGCTATACTCTGCGGACTTTATCTTACATCAAGTATGATTTCTACCAGTCCTGTAGAATTTTCATTTTTGGGGAACACAGACTCACCTCTTTCATATTTAATATCATCTTTTGCCTTTGCACTGGGTCTTTTTGTATTATGGCCGCTTGCTGTCTATTTTATGTTCAGCGATAAAGTTAAATACGCCTTAACCTATATTTTTGTATGGGGGGGGTATCAGTGCTGTTTAATTCCCTGGTATTCCGCCAAAATTATGGAACAGTCAGCATTTTTGGAGAACTGGACAACTCTTCACCCCTAAAGCATCTGACAGTAATTCAGCTGGCAGGACCTGCTCTTGTAATTGTCATACTTACAGCAATTATTCTGCTGCTTGAGAATAAAAAGAAACTGAATTATATTTTCCCGGCCATGCTGTCTGTCTGCCTGGTTTATACAGGAATTTCATGCAAAAATATTTTTTCTATAAATTCAGTATACAAAGAAGTTTCTGCAAAAAAAATTCCTGCAGCAAACACAGCAGACAATAAACAGATTCCGACAGTCTACAGTCTTTCAAAAAGCGGAAAAAATGTATTTGTACTTTTTTTGGACAGGGCAATAGGAATTTTTACACCATATATATTTGAAGAATTTCCGGAACTAAAAAACACCTATTCAGGATTTACATTTTATCCAAACACAATCTCTTTTTCTGATTCCACAAACAAAGCAGCACCTGCACTTTATGGCGGGTATGAATACACACCGGAACAGATGAATCTTAGAAAAGATGAGCTTTTACTTGAAAAAAATAATGAAGCCCTTCTTGTGCTGCCCAGAATATTTTCAGAGGCAGGATGGCAGGTAACAGACTTTGATCCGCAGAATCCCAATTATTCAAGCACAGATGATTTTTCTCCTTTTGAAGGACTGCACAATACAAAGGTTCTGTCCCATGTAAGTGGAATAAGTGAAAAATATATTTCTGACCACCCAGAACTTTCTGAGTTTTCAAATGCCGACTTAAGGGTAAAGAAAACGCTACCTAAATTTGTGCTTCTTCAGATGCTTGTACCGATTGCAAGAAACACATACTATAACGGCGCAAAATATTTTTCAGGAGAATACATATCACTGTCGAAGGATTTTATAAAAAGTTTCAGCGAACTTTATTACCTTAGGCAAATGACAGATTTTAAGGCAGAGCGCAACACTTATACTATAATGCACAATATGCTCACTCATAACCCCACATTATTGAAACAACCCGGCTACATGCCTTCAAAAAACCTGAGCGGAATTCCCGCAGGTTCAAAATGCACATACCCTTACTCTATTCACAATGATTATTCTGACATAAAACATTATGAAGTAAATGCATCTGCCCTTTTGAGAATTGCAGACTGGTTGAATTTCCTAAAGGAAAATCACTGCTACAACAATACAAAAATAATAATTGTTTCAGACCACGGTTTCAGAGATACAATACAATACCTTGCCCCGGGTTTTTCAAGGAATACAGATTACGGCTGCTACCAGCCTCTTCTGATGGTTAAAGATTTTAATGCTGAAGGAGAAATAAAAACAGACAACACATTTATGACAAATGCAGACACTCCTGAATTGACTCTAAAAAATCTTGGGCTTGCAGATTCTAATCCTTTTACAGGAAAAAAATTTTCTTCAGACAAAACTGGAGGATTCAATCTGTACAATGCGAATATGACAGACAGAGATTACGATCCGTCAATCCAGAAAAAGAATACAAAGTTTAACCTGTACCTCGAAAGAGGTTTTCATGTGCAGGACAATATCTTTAATCAGAAAAACTGGATTCCGCTTGACAAATGGTTTGAGTCAAACCCCGGCGACAAAGAAAGGGCTGCCCTCTGCGGTGTAAAAGTTAACGGAGAAAAATAATGAATACTTTGCTTTTATACATAGACCCGGGAACAGGCTCAATGCTTTTTTCTCTTTTTATCGGACTTGCAACTACAGCCGTGTTTGCAGGAAGAGCACTGATTCTAAAACTTAAATTCGTTTTCAGTGGCGGAAAAATAAAAGAAGACAACTCAATTGTTCCTTATGCTGTATATTCAGACCACAAACGCTATTGGAATATATTCAAACCGGTTTGCGATGAATTTGAAAAAAGAAAAACCGGACTTTTGTATTTGACACAGTCAGAAGATGATCCTGTATTTGACTGTGACTACAAATTTGTAAAGCCTGAATTTATAGGAGAAGGAAACAAAGGATTTGCAAGGCTGAACATGTTAAAAGCAAATATACTTCTTTCAACAACACCCGGTCTTGATGTTCTTCAATGGAAAAGAAGCAGAAACGTAAAATGGTATGTGCACATTCCGCACTCTGTTGATGAGCTGGCAGGGTACAGAATGTTTGCTCTTGATTTTTACGATGCAGTTTTGGCTACGGGGACAAATCAAAAAGATACAATCCGCAGTCTTGAAAAAGCAAGAAACGAAAGTCCAAAAGAAATAACAGTCTGCGGGTGCGTTCATTTTGATTCCATGAAAGAAAGGGTACTAAAAAGTGCAGTTGACAAAAAAACAGAAACAACTGTTCTGGTTGCTCCAAGCTGGGGAAAATCTTCCCTTCTGAATTTATACGGAACAGATTTACTGGATTCGCTGGGCAGTTCCGGATTCAATATCATAATAAGACCGCATCCGCAGTCATATACAGCAGAGCCAAAACTTCTGCAAAACTTAAAAGCAAAATATGCAGATAATACCCGAATAGTCTGGAATAATGACAATGACAATTTTGAATGCCTGCAGAATGCAGATCTAATGATTACTGATTTTTCAGGCATTATTTTTGACTACTCAATGATTTTTGACAAACCGCTTTTATACACCAGGCCGCAAGCTTTTGATGACGCACCCTACGAGCAGTCATGGCTTAACGAAGAAAGATGGACATTCAAAGTATTACCGGAATTGGGGATTGAATTAAAGGAAACAGATTTTGCGAACATAAAAGATGTCATTTTATCTGCAATAAAAAGCACAACACTTGAGCGCAAAAGAAATGAGATAAGAAAACAGTGCTGGGATAACCCGGGAAACGCTGTAACAAAAGTTTTTGAATATCTTGCAAATAAACAAACTCAAATAATGGAGGAAACTATATGTTAAATTTTACAGTCGGACCTGTACAAATTCAGGAAGATATATTGGAGCTGGGAAAAGAACAGGTTCCATATTTCAGAACAGATGAATTTTCGGCACTCATGAAAGAAAATGAAAAAATAATTCTTTCACTGTTTGACGCGCCAGAAAATTCAAGAAGTATTTTCATGACAGGAAGCGGAACATCCTCAATGGAAGCCGGTGTAATGAATTTTTTTACTGCAAAAGACAAAGTTCTTGTAGTAAACGGCGGAAGTTTTGGTGAACGTCTTGCCGAACTGTGTGAAATACATGAGATTCCATACACGCAGATAAAACTTCAAAGCGGTAAACCGCTGACAGAAGAAATTCTTGGCAGTTACGAAAACAAAGGATATACCGGCTTTCTTGTACAGCTATGCGAAACATCTACCGGTGTACGTTACGATATGAATATGATCGGAGACTTCTGCAGGCGCAACAACATGTTTCTTTTTGTAGACGCGGTTTCGGGTTTTCTTGCAGATGAAATAAGCATGAAAAAAATGAACATCAACGCAGCAATAACAGGAAGCCAGAAAGCACTTGCCCTTCCACCGGGACTTTCTGTTATCTGCATGGATGAAAAAGCAGTTGAGCGCTGCAATACAAACAAAGTACACTCACTTTACTTTAATCTTGCCTCTTACCTTAAAAACGGCGAGCGCGGGCAAACTCCTTTTACACCGGCCGTTTCTATACTTATCCAGTTAAACTCAAGATTAAAGGAACTTGCAAAAGACAATGGCAAATCTGAACACGCAAAAATTGCAGAACGTGCTTCTTACTTCAGAAATATAATAAAAGAACTTCCCTTTACTGTTTTTACCGACTCATCAGCACTGTCAAATTGTGTTACAGCCCTTAAAGTCAACGATGAAAAAGTTTCTGCACACAGACTTTTTGAAGTTGTCAAGGATGAATATAAAATATGGATTTGTCCCAACGGCGGCGAGCTTAAGGACAAAGTATTCAGAGTGGGTCATATAGGAAACCTGTCTTTATCTGATTACGATTCACTTGCAGAAGCGTTAAAGAAAGCCCTTGCAAAATTGGAGGAAAACTAAAATGATAGGAAACAAAACTGTTGTCTACACCAGCGGTACTTTTGACATGCTGCATGCAAATCACATTAAAATGATTGAATATGCAAGAGCTTTAGGTGATATTCTGATTGTTGGTGTAAACACAGACGAACTTGTTGCTTCATACAAGTCAGAACCAATTATACCCTTTGACGAAAGAATTGCTTTGGTAAAGGCGCTCAAATACCCCGACATCGTAATTCCGCAAAAGTCACTTGACCACGCAGACAAAGTAAAAAAACTTCATTTTGACATCTTTGTTGTTGGTGATGACTGGGTTGGAAAATATGACTACCTTGAAGAACAGGGTGTGACTGTAGTTTACTTTCCTTACGGACAGGGAATAAGTTCTACTGAATTAAAGAACCGCATTTACGAACGCTACAAGAAGCTTCACCACGAAGCAGACAATCATTTTCCAAACGACATTCAGATAAAATAAACTTCTTCTTAAAAAAAAAGTTTCCATCGGGGTTTTCCAAACCCCAATGGAACCTTAAATTATTTCAGTAACTGCTGATGACAGGTTCCGGAATGAATCCGGAATGAATGCTCATTTTATTACAGGTTGATTCCGCAGCAAACAGAAATCAAACCGGCATCAAGACTCCAAGTATCCCCTGCCTTCTGGTCTGTGCGCTCATACCACACATCAATGTAGAATCTCTCGAATGGAGTAATTTTACATCCAAGTTTTGTAGTAAGCGTAAGATTGTCGGCATCGTACGTAGGGTTGTCGTTGAAGTTGTTGTATGCCTGACGTGAATAGATTGTATTACCGTTGGCATCTGTTCCTTCTGCAGCACCGTAGTCAATGCTCGGAACATACCATGCAAAGATATAAGGCATAACGTTGCGGTTAACGCGGTATTCCATCTGTGCAATACATGCAAAAAGGAACTCGTCATAAACCTGAGCGTTGGGGGCTGTATATTCCTTGCCGCCAATGTTCATGAATTCCATCTGGAAGAAGCCGCCAAGATTTCTGATGGGGCTTGCAGCAGGATCTTCGTTAAACGAAAGGATTCCGTTAATAACACCATCTTTGTTCATGTTAAAGCCGGCACCGAATCCAACCTGGTTTGCTGTATCTCCAGAAAGCTGCATTCCGCCAAGTTTTTTGTCGCGCTTGAACTGTGCACCGGTTCCGCGGAACAGCCACTGAAGACCGCCACCGACTTCCCAGTCATAGTCATCGTGAATTGCTTCACTTGCAAGTGCTGTCTGGTAAACAAAGTCAAAGCCGGCATAAGGTCGCAGAACACCAAAACCGCCAATGTTAATGTTGTACTCGTAGCCAAGACCAAGTGCAAGCGGTGCCTCTACAAGAGCAGAAGCGTCGGCTTCGGGATCATTTGCACCGGACACAACAACAGTAGTAGTAATCTCTTCACTGTCTGACGGCAAAGTCTCGCGGCTTGTATCTGCAGGCGCAGTATAGGTTCCGTAGTTTATGGCATACAGGGCAGAAAGTGAAACCTTCTGTTTCATAGTCGGGTTCCATGTTGCATCTGCACCGAATACCCAGGAATTGTCGTCATTATTCTTGCCGTTTTTCCAGGAGCCTGCCTTTACATTTGCCTGAAAGTCAATTCCGTTAAAGCCGGCACTGTACATACCGTAAATTTCTACTTCGCGGCGTGACAGGTGAACAAGGTCGCGTCCAATAACAGAAACAGTACCACCGTTTCCTGAATAAGGTCCGCCTGAATGGAACAGCGGAAGCCTGAAGTACTGGTTTTTGTCTCCGGTACGGTTGCTCATGTTGTTGTCCAGCATAGAGCGAATTGAAGCCTGGCTCATTGTAATTTGCGGGTCAATTCCTGCAGCACGAAGCCACCATTCACCATACTGAAGTTCTGCAATGAGGGTATTAAACCAGATAGATTTTGCCTGATCCCTTACACCAATGTCGTTAATGTTTGACGAACCGGAATTATTGAAATTGTATCCGCGCCAGGCATAAATTGCAGTATTGGACATCTTGAGTGCAGCAGAAAGTCTGTCACGCCTTGGGTTAAGTCCCATGTCCTTGTACGGCGTAAACTCAAACCACAAGTCACATCCAAGATTTGTTTCAAGTCCCGTAGAACCGTCGTTAAGGTCGGCGGCGAACGTTGTGTTAAAGTCCATGCCCATGTTGTTTCCGCCAAAGAACGGAACTGCAACGTCTGCGAACATAAGTGCGGAGGAAATCAGGACAAGTAATAAACTTGCGTATCGTTTCATTGTGACACCTCCCAAAATTACAGACGAATTACACAGGCAATACCAAGGGCACCCTTATCCTGAATATCGCTGTCTTCCTTACCCTTTGTGATAAAATCAAGAGAGTAGTTAAGGTCAATTGAGAAATACTGAACAGGAGTCATGTAGCATCCAACCTTTGCGGTTACGATGTCTTTTCCTGTAAAGTGCTCACCGTTGGCAGAAAGCTCCGGAGCATACTTACCGTAAACATACGGAAGGAATTTTCCGTTGATAAGATATTCAAGCTGTCCGCAAACTGCAGTGTGCATGTTGTCAGATGCGATTGCACTCATTTCGAGCTGTGCAAAATAACCGAGGTTTGGAATAAGTGCACGGCGGTCTGCAATCTCAAATGCGCTGAACACAAGATTTGTTGTCATGTCTGCATCACCGAGTTTTGCAAGATTTGCACCAAGTGAAATTCCAACCGGAACAATTTCGTCGTAGTCAACCTCGCGGTGGCTTGCAAGGTAGTCTTCGCCGCGGAAGTAAATGTAAGTTCCCGCACCAAGTTCCCAGCTCTTGTTTGAAGTATTTTGGAGATCCATGTTGTAGTCAAACCCAACGAAAGGTTTCATTACAACTTTTTTTACAAGCGGAATTTTGTAGTCTGCACTGATTCCTGCTGCAAACGGATTTTCGCCAAGATCTGCATCGCAGTTAACGCCTGCAAGAACATTTGCTTCTATCTTCATGTTTTCTACAGGATATGCAGTTGAGTCAAGACCAAAAAGCCATGCGTTGTTGTCATTATCGCGGCCGTTGTAAAGGGACGCTGCCTTTGCCAGAGCAGTAAACTTGCTGAACTCTACACCAAAGCCAAGCTGTCCCGAAATATCATCCTTGTAGTCGGGGTCTACAAAATCTCTTGTAAGGGCTGTTCCCAAAAGAGGAAGTCCCTGTTTGTTGTAGCGTGTCTTTGAATAAAGGGCATAATCCTTTTTGATGTACCAGCGGTCGTCTGTGTCCATTACATCGTCAAAAATTGAATTGAGTGATGCCTGTGAAACTTCCATGGGGTTTGTTGTTCCTGCAACCTGAAAATAGAAATTCTTCCAGACAACGTCGGCGCTTATGTCACCGTAACTCAAAACAAGCGGACGTGAAGCCCATGAGTTAACATTGTCCTGTTCGTAGTTGCCGCCCTTTGCAAAATAAGTTTCCATCCACTGAAAGCACATGTCCTTTACAATAAGACGAACGCCCGGCTGCATGTAGCCGTTTTCGCTTACAGCACCTCTGTCTGCCTTGTCAAAAAGCGGAAGATAAAGTTCTATGCCAACGTTTGTTTCAAGACCGGCAGATTTGTCGTTCATGTCCATTACAAATTCTGTACCGGCTTCTACACCAAGACGTCCCTGGCTTGAAACCTGCATGAAGTGGTCTGACTTTACTTCCTGTGCGTGGGTTTCGGCTTCCTGAGCAAACAACGTAAATGGAGCGCAGGCACATACAGCTGCGCAAAGCAGTTTATTAACACGTTTCATTTTTTCCTCCTCCTGGGGATTTATGTATGAGTTTTTTTTTTATTTACCGTTCAAATAAATATTTTCACTTTCGTTGCCGTCTTTATCAACAAAAGCAATCTGTATACCGCCACCGTTGACAAACTTTTTTGAAACCTTAAGTGTATAGGTCAAAACAAGTCTGTCTATTTTTGTTAAATTAAGCGTTTTAGACAAAGAAAATACTTTTGGAGAACCGCTATAGTTACCTGTATCTTCAGAAGACCAGACTATTGCATTACCCCATTTGTCTGTTTTATAATTTTCAAAAGGAACATTTTCAAAAAGCAAATCTGTATATTTACTGTGCGGTCGGTATTTTTCACCGGCAGAATAGAGTGTAAAGGTAACAGGAAGATTGGCCCATCCGCTGTCACAACAATAGTCAAAAATTTTAATGCTCTTTATTCTTTCCAAGTCACATTTATTTGTGTCTTTTTTTAATTCTGAAACCAACTGGTAATGAAGTTTTGTTTCTACATCAAAAACTTCGTTGGGGTCGGAATTGCAGGAAAACAAAGATCCTACCAATAAAGAAATAAAGAAAATCTTAAAAATATTTTTTTTCAAGTTATCCTCCTCATTAAAAAGGGCTGTCAAAAGAGACAGCCCTGTATCCAATAATTAAATTACCGGATTATTAGTTTGAAGCATAGAAAACTTTTGATTCAAAAGTAATTCCTGCAATTTCATCTGCAACCCAGTCGTCGGTAGCCGCGTCAGATTTTACATACCAGTTGAGATTTGAAAGATTTGCATTGCAACCCCAACTTTCTGGAGCAGCTTTAAGAGTCCAATCAAGTCCCTTAAGGATAAATGTATATGTACCATCCTTTGTTATCTCAACTACATCTGTTGTAAGTTCATTACCAGCCTCGAGAGCCTGTGCATACATCTTAAAGTTACCATAACTCTTTGTAATTCCACTTACAGTCAGTTCAACCTTGAGAGCTGTAATAACTGGAAGATTTGCAAGATCTTTAAGTTCCTTTACATAGCAGTCTGCCCACGGGTTTGAATATCCGATATCTGCATAGACTGAACCTTTCTCGTTACCTTTCTCGTTTTTCAGCTCTGTTGCAACTGTTTTAGAAGAATCAACTTTACCGGCTTCGAGAGTTCCTTCTACCCAAACATATTCTTTTTCTTTTCTTTCTGAATTATCTGCAGTGGCCTTTACATTTGTAAGAAGAACAGACCCAAAACCCCAGTCATTAGATTTTGAATTCTGAAGGATAATATAACGGAACTTTCCTTTTTCTACAGGGAATTTATCCCATGACAACTGTAACGTAAGAGCTGTACCTTCTGATGCAAGGGTTTCAAACAATGCATCATTAATTTCTGCACCATCTTTCAGTGTCATAGAACCTTCCGGGAATTTTACTTCAACTGTTTCAAGTTCTTCAGGAATAGTTTCTGTTGCACTAAACCCAACAGCAAGAGCACTGATACCTTTCCATGAAGCAGCCTTCATGCTTACTGTAATAGCATTTGCTGTTGCAGCATCAAATTCAGAGCCTAGGTCAAGAACTGTAGAAATTGTATCTACAGTATTATAAGTGCCATCAGCAGCTCCATCAGGCCATCCACTATAAATCGCTTTAAGTTCAATATTATTTTTTTCTGTTACTTCTACTGGCGGTGTATCAGGTGTGTCCGGTTTGTTGTTGTCTGTGGTTCCGTTTTCACAGCCAAGAAGTGCCATTGATGCTACGGCCATTGCCGCAAGCCAGTTGAGTTTTTTCATAGGAATATCCTCCATAATTTGTTTGTTTCAATACAGAAACTCGTTTACTCCACGGAACGACGGGCAGCAAAAACCGTTCTGTTCCGCTTCGTAATTATAGAGTAAGCCCACATGTGCCAATTTAAAACCTTAAAAATTTCAATAAAAACATTATTTTTTTAGTTTAGTAACGCAATTTGTAAAAAAAGTACGTATTTTTCTGCCCTGCCGCCCTTTACTATGGAAACAAATTCCTGCAATTTTACAAAAACAATGCAGTTGTGCAGTTTGTTGTGAAGTAGAGTGTAGTTTTACTACACTCTACTTCATAAGGATTTAATTTTCTGATACAGTATAACCAAGAGGTCATTTATGCTTTTAGAAGATTTGATTCCCGGTATTAATATAGAAGATGATAAAACAGAATTCAAACGTTTTCTAGAAGAAGGAAAATCAGAAGATTCCGATAAAAATAAAGAAATCGGATGGCTCAAATCTTTTGCAGCATTTGCAAATACTGATGGCGCGCTACCGTTTACATCGGAGTCGACAATAAAAGTCATAATATAATTTCAATGGATCATGAAACCGCAGATAAACAGGTACTATTAATTCACCGGCAGATAAAACAACGATTGGAACCTGCTGTCTCTTATAAAATTGAATCCATTCCGGTTAAAGAAAAAGAAATTACCCGTTATATTTTAAAAGTCAGCATTGCAAAGAGTCAGATTCTTCCTGTTATGATTCACGAAGATAATCTGCTTGGAATATATGTCCGTAATTATGGAAATTCAGTTCTTGCTACTCCGGAACAGATTCGTGATTTGGTTTTGCTGAGTGATAATAATCCTTTTGACCAGCCGTTTACGCAGAAAAAATTTTTACGCGAGGAATTCAAAAAACTTTTTGATTTATATAATGAAAGAGTTGGAAATCCCCTTACAGAAAAGGCATAAAAGTTCTTAAAAAAGAAAAAAATATTTCTTCAATTATTCCACGCCGCCGCAATGAAGTAATTTGTTCAATTCTTGAATATTGCAGGTATATGGAATCCAAAGGTTCCGTTTTTGATAAAATTGAACAGGACTATGCCGGTAAAGGGGAATCTTATAAGCCTTATATTTCTGCCGACACCAGTTCCTTTACGCTTATTCTGCCTAATCTTACTTTTGCGCCGGGTGTTATCGATGAAAATACAATTCCTGAAATTCATATTGAAGGTATTTTGAATGAAAAAATGATTTCAAAATTCTTTCTTATTGTTTTTCAAAGTCCCGTTCTGCAAAAGAAATCGCTGAATATCTGGGAATAAATGCATCAACATATTTTAGAAAAGAAACTCTAGGAAAGCTGGTTGAACAGAATTATCTAATCGAAGATAAAACCGGTACTGCATGGAAATATTTATCAAATCCTGACAAAGTATTTGTATAATTTCTGCTATTTCTGTATTTGCCGTCTGCCGCGCTCTGCAAGCAAATTCTTGCAATTAACGCTTTTCTGCAATATAATAAAAGTATGATAAAAAAAATTCCAATTGGGCTAACCGCAGCGGTTCTTTTTGCACTTGCAGTTTGTTCTGTTTGGGGAGAGGAGTTGCAGAAAGTTTCGCACAATCCGTGGGAACTGATAATTTACCGGCCTGAAAATTCAGCGCAGATAAATGAAGAACGCTGCTGGCTTACCCTGCGCGATGATAAAGGAAGTGAAATAAAAGTTTCTGCGCAAAATTATCCCAACGGAATAAGCGCAACTTACGAGTGGATTTCAAATCCCGATGTAATAAACAAATACGAGCGGTCAATCTATCTTTCCGGCGGAATGGCAATGCACCTTCACTTACAGCCTGGAAAATACACAATTACTTTTTCTACACCAAAAGAAAAGCAGCTCAATAAAACAATCAACGCAAAAGAAAACTGGACTTCGAATGAATTTATTTACAATACAGAAAACCCTGCAAAAGTAATTTTTGTAACGCCAACCGCAAATGAAAACGGATTTTACACAGGCGGCTGGCATATATCTGCAAAGGCTCCGGAGTTTTTTAAAGTTGCAAAACCCAAACGCAAATAATCTGTTCCTCTTTAGTCAATCAAATCATTTTGAAAGCGCGACAGATGTTCGTAAGGAAGAATAAGTCTTCCCCTGAAAAGTCCGCAGCCATCATTGATTAAAGAATTATCGACTGCAGAAAACATGTTCACATCGATTTTTGAAAGATCAAGTTTCTGCAGCATCATTCCGCGCTCGTAGGCTTCATCAAAATACTGACACTCCCCTACCGGAATTTTATCACGCCTTGCGCGTTCCGCTTCCTGCCGCTTTTCGTAGCCAAGATGATTGGCCGGCCCTATTTCTGCAAAGTCATCCATGTCTTTTGTTCTGAGCTGAACTTCGGCAAAACTGCGCGAAAGGTTGTCGTAAAGCGTAATATGCAGCGAACGATAGCCGGCTTCTTTCTGGCCAAAAATATAATCCTTGTAATAAGGACGCACATCTTCGCAAAGAGGACTGCCGGCCTGTGCTGTATTGGAAGATGCAAGCTGTGAGGCAAACCCGTGTTCTTCAAGAATTTCTGGAAGTGCATTTGCAAGCTCGTACAGATATTTTATTTCTTCACTCTCGCGGTTCTGTCCCTGTGCAAGATGACAGCGCGGAAGTGAAATTACAAATCTGTACGCAATTAAATCTCGTATCTTACTGAGTTTATCCTTGAGTTCAGGCAAAGAAGGAAAAGTTCCGTTAGCAAGATAGTGTTTGTAAACAAGACCTACAATTTTTCCGTTGAATTTTTCTTCTGCACGAATCAGGGATTTTATTCGGCCTTTGAGTGTAAAAGCAAGAAAAGGATATTCCCTCGCCATGAATTTGTAAAACTCAAGAATACGCTGTGACTGCGAAGTAAGGAATTCATTGTGCTGCAGAAGTTCAGAAATGCGTATCAAAAAATTGCTGTGAACCAAATCTATCTGATTATGATTTTTAATTCCATTTTCCCTGAGGTCATCAGAATAGCAGTGAAGTATTTTTAACACCGTGTCACCGGAATAAAGGTAGTCGTTTAGTGAAAGCATAATTGTTCCGCCGTAATTTAAAATAAAAAAAGCACCCCTCAAAAGAAGGATGCCTCTTTGCATAATTACATGCTATATCTTTAATTAAAAAACGTCAAGATAGTTTTTGCACGGAGTATTTTCTTCAAGTTGAACTGTCGCAAATTTTGCGATAGTTAGTTTATTAACACATTGTGGCAGTCGATGATTGATTTTGCGATCCAGCGTTGGTACAACTGGTACACTTAAATTTCTAGACTCTTGGAAAAACGGACAAAATTCAGTAAATTTACCTTGGAAAAACGGACAAAAAATGTTAAAATAACGTTAGAAAAACGGATAAAGCGCAGGAAAGAATAATGCAAAGAAAAATTGATTTGTTTTTAGAAGATTTTTTTAAAACTCAAAAAAAAGCACTTTTGTTGACGGGTGCTCGCCAGGTTGGAAAAACTTATGCCGTAAGACAATTTGGAACAAAAAATTTTGAAAACTTTATTGAATTAAATTTTATTGAAAACCCTGGTTTAAAATCAATTTTTCAAAATGTAGGAAATGTTGAAGAAATTATTCTAAGACTCTCTTCAGAATTTGGAAATAAAATGATTCCTAAAAAAACTTTGATTTTTTTTGATGAAATTCAAGAATGTGAAGAAATTGTTACTATCATAAAATTTCTTGTAGAAGAAGGCAGTTATTCTTATATTCTAAGTGGGTCGTTGTTAGGAGTTGAATTAAAAGATTTGCGATCCGTTCCTGTTGGATTTTTAGCAATAAAACAAATGTATCCTTTAGATTTTGAAGAATTTCTAACTGCTTGTGGAATAAATCAAAATATTTTTTCTGCTTTAAAAAACTGTTTTGAAAAACTTATTCCGGTAGATGATTTTATTCATAAAAAAATTCTTTCTTTATTTAGATTATATCTTGTTGTTGGAGGAATGCCGGAAGTTGTTTTAAAATATCTTGAAACAAATAATCTTTTTGAAGTATGGAAAAGTCAGAATTATATTCTTGAACTTTATAAAAAAGATATTTCAAAATATGATAAAAAAAATAAATTATATTTAAATGAAATTTTCGAGCTTCTTCCTGCAGAACTAAATGAAAAAAACAAACGCTTTATTTTAAAGAAGTTAAATGAAAATATTAAATTCTCGCGTTATGAAAATAGTTTTATTTGGTTAAAAGATGCAGGAGTTGCTTTGCCAACATATAATGTACAAGAACCAAAGACATCTCTTATTCTTTCAAAATCAAGGAATTTATTCAAATTATTTCAATCTGATGTCGGACTATTAGCATGTCAATATGATTCTTCAATACAACTTAAAATTATAAATGATGAAATAAATTTAAATTATGGTGGAATATACGAAAATGCTGTTGCACAGGAACTAAAAGCGCACGGTTTTGATTTATATTATTTTAACAGCAAAACGCAAGGTGAAGTTGATTTTATAATTGAACAGGATTCTCAAGTGATTCCGATTGAAGTAAAATCTGGTAAATATTATGAAAGACATAATGCACTCTTAAATCTATTGAATAATCAGGAATATGAGATAAAAAAATCTTTTGTCCTTTGCAATGATAATTTAAAAATTGCTAAAAAAATAATTTATCTTCCAATTTATATGATTATGTTTATTCAAAAAAATCAAGAAAAAAAAGTAATTTATAAACTGGACATAGAAGGTTTAAATTAATTTTTTCTCTAAAACAACTGACCCTGAAGTTTTAATTTTTCTTTTGGTTCAAAGGTTTTATCAAATTCTTCTACCAACTCGTCGGAAACAAAATATTGTTCACTTGCTTTTTGTACTGAATAATCCAAAAGCTTTTTTCCGTACCCTTTTCGATTAAATTCAGAAGCAATACCGAGGTTGTTTCAAAACAGCTTTTGAATCCAAAAAAATCGAGTAACAAACAAGTTATAATCATAGAAGTACATTTAAAACCTGGATCTGCTCAACCTAGACACATTCATAAATCGTAGGAATAAATTTGGTATGCATTGAAAGGAAAAGGAAAATTATTTCTTACAAATTAAAAAATTATTTTGTAGTTTTTAAAACCCAGCGTTGGACTTTTTCTTTTGACTGCAAAAGTTCTGCGCGGTAAACGCCTATTGGTTCTAAGACTGTTGCAGATTTTGGAAGAGCCGATTTTAATTCGCGGAGTATTGCTTCAATTCCGCTTGTTCCGTGTGCACAAAAAGGAATAACTGTTTTTCCTGCAAAATCATATTCTTCCAGAAAAGTCAAAACAGGCATTGGAAGACTTGACTACCAGTTTGGAAATCCCAGATAAATTACATCGTAATCGTCAAAGTTTAAAATATGAGTTTTTAATTGCGGACGCATTCTTCTTGATTTTTCGCGATATGCTCTGTCCATGCAATCGTTGTAGTCGCTTGGACATGCTTCTTTTGCAACAATAGAAAATGTATCTGCACCGTTTTGTTCTTTTATCCACTATGCAATCATCGCAGTATTTTCCGGAACAACAACACTTGCAGAAGTAACCGCATCAAGTCCCGATTTGTCTGCGTCGCCCTTTGCCCTGAAATGTTCCATTGCACTTCCCTGCGACATAAGAGAAACAACTGTTACAAGGGAGCGGTTGCGCAACGAAAGTTTTTCTTCTCGACTCCAGACTTCACCGAATAAAATATCATCATTCAAATGCGCAAATTCCGGAGCAAAAGTTCCGAGCGAATCGCAACCTGCTGTTTGTTTTACTGCCATAATATTTCCTCTTTATAAAAATTAAATTTCTGAATCTTTAAGCCACTTTGCAATATCGCTTTTTAACGTGCTGCCGCCTGAATAATGAACGTAAAGTCCCTGAATAATTTTTGCGTCCGGAGCAAGTTTTGTAATTGCACTTATGCTCTGACCAAATCTACCGCCACCATGTGAACAAAAAGGCATAATTGTTTTTCCAGCAAAATCATAACTTTCCAAAAAGGTTGCAACTGGCATTGGAATCGAAGCCCACCAGTTCGGATAGCCCAAAATAATTGTGTCATATTCCGAAAAGTTTTTTACAGTTGCATTGAGTTCCGGCCGTGCATTTTTATGCTGGTCTTCCTGAGCCTGTTTTAAAACTGTATTGTAATTTGTTGAATAAGGAACTTTCGGTTCAATTTCAAAAATATCAGCTCTGATCTGATTTGCAATTTCCTGTACAATTCCGCGAGTATTTCCACCCCAACTAAAATATGCAATCAAAAGCTTTTTTGATGAATTTGAATTTTGAGCCATTGCAATTCCTCCAAAAAAAACTGCTGTTAAAATCAAAAACAATTTCTTTATTTTCATAAAATTCTTCCTCCAATTTGTTCCTGAAAATTTATTTATTTTTTGCAATTCTAAATCCGCATGAAGAAAAAATATCATCCTGCGGAATTGAACTTCTGTAAGCACTTCTCATATGTTTTGCAAAATCGTTCCAACCGCCGCCTCGAACAATTCGTGTTGAACTTCCGTTGTCGCACACTGGATTTTTTGATTCTACAACTGAATATTTTGCGTAATTGTCAAAGCACCATTCTGCGACATTTCCGTGCATATCGTAAATTCCCCATTTATTGGGTTTAAAAGATTTTACAGAAACAGTGTGCCCTCTGTAAGTTCCGGGCTGCGCTTCAAGTTTTGAAGAATCAAAATAATTCTGCTCAATCTGATAAGGATAATGACCGTAAAAGTTTGCATCATCGGCGTCCAAAGATTTTTCAAGGTTGAACGGAGTTTTTGTTCCGGCTCTGCATGCGTATTCCCATTCAGCTTCTGTTGGAAGTCTGTAGCCGTTTGCGTTTTTATTCCACGTAACTTTTTGACCGTTTATTGAATAACATGGAGTAAGATTTTCAAACTTGCTTTTTTCATTGCAATATTCAACAGCGTCCAAAAAACTTACATTCTCTACGGGAAGATTTTTTCCACGGAATTGTGACGGATTTTTTTTCATAACGCGCTCATATTCTTCCTGCGTAGTTTCTGATTTTGCAATATAAAATGAATCAATAAAAACTTTGTGCTGCATTTCATCGTTTTCACGCCAGTCTTCTGTTACAGCACTTCCCATCATAAAACTTCCTGACGGAACAAGAACAAAATCACCGGAAAAACTTTGTGCCATCACAATTCCTCCAAGAAAAACAAAAAATAAAAAAATTAAAAACCTTTTCATTATTTCACCTCGATTTTTATTCAACTTTTTCAAGCCATTCATTAAAACAGTCTATACCGGGAACTTCTATTGCAAGATGCGAAAACCAGCTATCGTCAGCAGCGCCGTGCCAGTGCTTAATTCCTGGTTTGATATTTACAACATCGCCCGGTTTTAAATGCTGAACAGATTTTCCCCATTCCTGATAAAGACCGTTTCCTGCAACGCAAATTAAGATCTGACCGCCGCCTTCTTTTGCATGATGAATGTGCCAGTTGTTGCGGCAACCGCTTTCAAAAGTTACATTGAATATTTTTACTTGTTCTGTCGAGAGTGGTTCAAGAAATGATTTTCCTGAAAAATATTGTGCAAAGCCGTCGTTGTGTTTTTCGATATTGAACGGCATTTGTGATTTTAATTCTTCAAGCGTAACTTTTGTATTCATTATTTTACCTCAATAATTCTGTAGTTCTGTTTTCCGACACCGATTTTTTCGGCACCGTTAAGAACTGTATCAACGCCGTGCATTGAATTCCATCTTGCAGTCTGTGCATCTGTTCCGCGATGTGACGAAAGATAAAGGCTGTCAATAAAAGTTACGTTTGTTTCTTTTGCAAGACCTGTAAGAAGTTTTGGATCAAGATACTGTTCTCCGGGTTCTTCAAAAATAACTTTTAATGCAGTTTTGTCTGTAAGTTTTTTTTCCTGTCACGCGGTAAAGTTTTAAAATACTTTCTGAAGAAATATCGCGGCTAAAATAAACTGCCGGCACATTTCTGTCTGTAACTGCATAATCAAGTTTTGTAATGTCGATGTCAGTTCTTTTTCCGGAACCTGAAACGGACGCTCCAACAGTCTGAGCAAAACACGATGTTAATACACATGCAAAAATTGAAAATACAAAAAATATTTTTTTCATTTTCTACCTCCAGTTTTTAACTCCGTTTTCACTCACATTTCTGCCAAATCTTTTGCCGCTTTTCCAAACTGCGCCAGGTGTTTTTTTTGCAAGATTTGTTGCGCTTGTTCCGATTGAACTTCCACCCGATGTGCAGAACGGATAAACTGTTTTACCTGAAAAGTCTGCACTTTCTACAAATGTGTAAACGATATTCGGCGCCTGATACCACCAGATTGGATATCCCAGATAAATTGTGTCGTAACATGAAATATCAATTTTTACTTTCATTGCAGGACGAATTGTTTCGAGTGCGTTGCATTCTTTTGTTGTGCGTGAATTGTTGTCATTCCAGTTCAAGTCCTGTGAAGTATAAGGCTGTTCCGGTTTGATTTCTATTAAATCGCTTCCTGTAATTCCTGCAATTTTTTGTGCTACTGATCTTGTAATTCCAGTTGCAGAAAAATTAATTACTGCCGATTTTGATTGTGCCATAACAATTCCTCCAATAAATAACGCTGTGAACAATGTAATGATTTTTTTCATGGAATTTACCTCTCACAAAATTCTTTATAAAATTAATTTACAACGATTTCAGATGTATTACAAATACTTTGTTTTTATAGGAAATTATACTTTTAAAGTATATCGTTTCATGATAACAAAATATTTGAATAGAAAAATACCCATGTGTTAAAATAAACAAAATTCTAAGCAAGGAAGAATGTTATATTTACAGGAAAATACATAGCAAGGTGCAAAAATTACAGCCAATGCAATAAGAGGAATGTAATGTATAAAAATTTCACTTACCAGAAAAATTGTTGACGGAATTATTAAAAACATAAATGCAAGACTGTAAAAGTTTATAAATTTCATTTTTTCTTCCATAACAGCTTTCTTAATTTTTTTACAAATATTCTACCGGAATTGTTGTAACACCTTTATGCACCAGGAGGAGTTCGGAGCCTGTACAGACAATTCCACCATCTCCTATTTTTGCTAAAGGAAATGCTCCGGCCTAAGTCTTAAAATGTCTTGCATCTTTTTTTCAGGATTGATTATATTATCTTCAATGTGACGGGCATAAAAGATATGTAACCTTCTGTAATATAAAAATAAGCTAATCTGGGAAACAGTCCTATTTAAGCTTATTTTTTTTGGCAGGTCAATTTATTTTAAATTTCATTCCCATTTTTCAAATAACTGTTAACTTTCCTTAAGCTTAATTAAAAACTGTTCTGCAGCTTTTGAGAAAACCTGGTATTTTTTCCAGATAAATGACAGTTCATCTTCAACTGCAGGTTCAAGAGGCCTAAAACACAAATTGCTGTTATCTCCCGTATTGATTATTTTATCAAGTACAATTGCATAACCCAATCCTTCATCTACAAGAAGAGATGCGTTGAATAATAAATTGTAAGTTGCAACAATATTCAACTTTTCAAGATTGCAGTTAAGCCATGAACTGAAGTCTCCACCTTGATTTCTTTGATGTGAAATGATCAGCGGTTTGTCATACAAGTCTTTTGGCGTAATGTACTTTTTGTGTGAAAGTTCTGAATCTTTACGCATCAAAACTCCCCAAGTATCTTTAGAAGAAAGTTTTAAGGAATTATATTTTTTTGAATCGACATTTCCAAAAACCAGGCCAAAATCAATCAAGCCTTTGTCCAACTGTTCCAGAACAAATTCTGCATTACCGCTTGAAATATGATAATGAATGTCTGGATAATTTGATTGAATTTCTTTTGCAATTTTTGCAAGAAGTCTTACTGCATCTGTTTCGCCGGCTCCGATATACACATCACCTGCAATTATATTATCAGAAAGTGAAATTTCATTTTCAGTTTTTTCTATAAGATTTAAGATTTCTTCTGCACGTTTTTTTAAGATCATTCCTTCTTCGGTTAAAGTGATTTTTCTTGTACCTTTTGTTCCGCGGATTAAAAGCTGTTTACCGAGTTCTTCTTCCATATTTCGAATTTGAGTTGAAAGAGATGGTTGTGACAAGTGAAGTGATTCAGCAGCACGATTTATACTTTGTTCTCTTGTTACCGTAAGAAAATATTTTAAAACACGAATTTCCATTTTACAATTTCCTCCGTTTTTTGAATGTTGTCTGAATACAAAAATATAATATCACATTTTTCTATAGTTTTAAAATATAAAAATGCATTAAAAATAAGTATTTGATAAGTTTTTTGAATAAAACTATAATTTGATTGTAAATAAAAAAAGGTGTTTAAAATGAATTTGGAAAAATCTGAAAATTACGGTTCCAGACAGGTCGTTATACAAAATTTACAGGATGCAGGATGTACACAGAAAATGGTTCAGCGCATTATGACACAGCTGGAAGAAGATGATTTTGAAGAATTGTCAAAACTTTTGGAACAACACAGAAGCTGTCTTTTAAATTTAATTCACGATAAAGAAAAACAAATTGACTGTCTTGATTATCTTGTTTATCAGATTAAACGGAATAAAGAACAGTAAATAAAGGAGATTCTCAAAGTAGAATGAAAACAATAGAAAATCAGAAATTTGACGAAGAAAGAGCTTTGTACGATAGTTCAGAATTAATACTTAAAAACTGTTCTTTTGACGGAATTGCAGACGGTGAAAGTGCATTAAAAGAATGCCGTAAAATTGAAGTTGACAACTGTTTTTTTAATCTCCGTTATCCTTTCTGGCACAATCGCGGACTAAAAATTTCAAATTCAAATATGACAGAATTCTGCAGGGCGGCTTTATGGTATTCAGCGAATATTGAAATTCAAAATACAAAAATGCACGGAATAAAAGCTCTTAGAGAATGCAACGATGTTGTTATTGAAAACTGCGATATTAATTCTCCGGAATTCGGTTGGTCCGTGAACAGAATCCAAATGAAAAATACTACTGCAGAAAGTGAATATTTTATGATGCGTTCTTCAAATTTAAAATTTGAAAATGTTCAGTTTAATGGAAAATATTCTTTTCAATATATTATTAATGCCGAATTTGACAACTGTTTATTTGATACAAAAGATGCATTCTGGCATTGCAAAAATGTAACAGTTAGAAACAGCACTGTAAAC
>OIZL01000133.1_pt1 | contig 64407 bp, 63 predicted proteins | sample 1588541 | NCBI WGS metagenome assembly OIZL01 (sample SAMN03283285) | human gut metagenome | biome: human-associated habitat; material: feces | host: Homo sapiens | place: Peru | collected 2012 | reverse complement strand
CAGCGTTCTGGACTCCCCCTGGAAATCCATTCCCCACACATGATTCAGAATATCATCCCTGCTCGTCACGATGCCGGCATGGAGCATCAGCATCTTTAACAGTTCATATTCCTTGTAGGTAAGCTCACAAAGCTTATTATCCACATAGACAGCATGTCTTTCACTGTCCAGAAAGATTTTGCCGATTGTCAGACACTTGTCACCGTTTCCTTCCCCGCTTCTGCGCAGAAGTGCTTTTACACGGGAAATCAGTTCCATCACGCCAAACGGCTTTGTGAGATAATCATCCGCTCCCATATCAAGCCCCTTGACCTTATCTATTTCTGTCGCTTTCGCCGTCACAAGAATGATGGGAATCTTTTTCATGACGGTGTCCTTCCGAAGCTTCTCCACAATGCTGAGTCCACTCTCATCCGGCAACATGATATCCATCAGAATCAGACTGGGAACCCTCTCTTTGACCGCCTCATAAAATTCCTTCGCATTCTCATACACCTCGACATCATAGCCGCTGTTCTTGAGCGAAAAACTTTCTATTTCACTGATATTCCGGTCATCCTCCACAATATAAATTGTGCTCATTCCCATCACCTTTCTTCTGATTTGACTTTCTTTCGTGTTTACGGCAGTTCATACTCCTTCATAAAGGAAGCATACATTTCATGAAACTGCTCTGTATTATTCTCTCGTATCTCTTCATTATAGCCGTGCATTTCCAGTGAATCATCTCTGACCTGAACCATGCTGACTGCAACGTGTGCACAGTGTGCCGCCACTCTCTCATAGCTTGTCACAATATCTGTCAGCAAAAAACCCATCTCTACCGTACATTTTCCTTTTCTGAGACGCTTGATATGACGCTTGCGCACCTCCGCGCTCAGATCGTTGATCACGGCGAGAAGCGCCTCCACCTCATAGGTAAGCTCCGGCTTCTCCTCCTGGAATACCTGGAAGGAAACCTCCAGCATCCGGCAGATCGCCTTGGTAAAGATTCCCAGCTCTTCCTGTGCCTTATTGGAAAATTCCTTTTTCTTGTCCCGCATCTCTTCACAGGATTTCACAATGCTCACCGCATGGTCTGAGATCCGCTCAAAGTCGGCAATGCTGTGCAAAAACAGCGTCAGCGACTGGCTGTCGCGCTCCGACATCTCGCGCCCTGTCAGTCTGAGCATATAGGTTCCCAGCACATCTTCATAGCGGTCGGTATCGTCCTCCATCTGCTCAACCTCTTTTGCCAGCTCTTCATCATACTTGTTCAGCATAGTGATCGCCTTGAGGAAGGAATCCTTCACGGTGTCCGCCATATGGAAGATAACCTTGCGGCACTGTTCCATCGCCACCGCCGGATTGCTGATAAAGCGGATATCCAGAGTCTTGATATCCTCGTCGATGTAACGGCTCTTCTTATTCTCCGAAGGATCCTCGCGGATCGTCAGATACGCCAGCTTCACCAGCCCGTTTGAAAAAGGAAGCAGCAGGCAGGTTGCAAAGATATTAAAGATACTGTGTACGACTGCAATGCCGTACGGCCGAGCCGCCGTCTGTAAAAATTCAAAATGAACGAACGCGTTCACCCCGTAAAACAAGATCATAAACGAGACCGTACCGATAATGTTGAAATATAAATGGATCAGTGCAGCTCTCCTCGCATTCTTCGAGGTTCCGATCGAAGCAAGCAGCGCCGTGACACAGGTACCGATATTCTGTCCCATGATGATCGGGATCGCCGTACTGAACGGAACCGCTCCCGTCACGCAGAGCGCCTGTAAAATTCCGACGGACGCGGACGACGACTGAATGACCGCCGTGAGCAAAAGACCTGCCAGCATACCCAGGATCGGGTTTGAGAACATCAGAAGCAGATTGGTAAATTCCGGCACATCCGCAAGCGGCTCAACCGCCGCAGACATCGTGTCCATACCAAACATCAACACCGCAAAGCCCACAAAGATCAACGCTACATTTTTCTTCTTTTCACTCTTGGAAAACAGAAAAATCGCCACGCCGATGATCGCCAGGACCGGCGAAAATGAAGTAGGTTTCAACAGACGTATCCAGAAGCTCTCGCTCTGGATCCCTGCCAGACTCAAAATCCACGATGTTGCCGTCGTACCGATATTGGCGCCCATGATGACCCCGACCGCCTGCGTAAGTTTCATGATGCCGGAATTGACAAAGCCGACAACCATGACCGTAGTTGCCGATGACGACTGGATCACCGCGGTGACTCCCGCCCCCAGCAGCACTCCATGCAGCTTTTTCGAAGTAAGTCTCTCCAGGATCTGTTCCATCCTGCCTCCACTTACCTTTGCCAGGCCGTCTCCCAGCACCTGCATCCCGTACAGGAACAGCGCCAGTCCTCCCAGCATCGTGAGAAATGCAAAGAAATCCATAGTATCCTCCTCGTCCATCTGAACTGTATAAACGATCTTACAGGCAGCAATTCGCCAAAAATCCCCTTTCAGGTTGTCGAATTGTTACCCATATGATTTGAAAGTACCATGGATTATTATGCCACACCATCAATAACTTGTAAATTGAATGTAAAGTTTATGTAAAATCCTTTACAGAAGCCTCGTATTGCTGAGATCCCCCGTCTCCTGGAAGATCTCCCACTCGCCCACATTGACGGCGTGATCTCCGATCTTTTCCAGATATTTGGCGATCATCAGAATGTCGATGCAGTTGTCTGGATCTGCCGTTCCCTGCTTCAGATGTTCGATCAGCTCCTCCTTCACAATATTGAAAAGATCGTCGATCGTATCGTCTGTGTCAATGACCCGCTGCGCCTCATCCTTGCTCCGCTTCAGGAACGCGCTGACTGAATCGTGGAACATTTCCTTTGTCTCCTTCACCATCTCGTCGAGATGCTTGGAATATGCTCCAAAATCCTTTCCGTCCATCCTGAGGATCAGCTCCGCCATGTCTACCACATGATCTCCCACTCTTCTTATATCTGTGACGACCTTCAGCGACGCCGACACCATCCGCAGATCTCTAGCAAGCGGCTGCTGTCTGGTCAGCAGCGACAGACATCTCGATTCGATCTGTTTTTCCATATCCCGCACCTGATGATCCTGTTCCGAGATATCCAGAATCGTGCTCCGGTCTCCGATCTGCATCGCGCTGAACAGCTTCTCGTAAACGCCCTCCACCAGAAAGCACATTTTTTTCAGATCATCGCGCAGACTTGTCAATTCCTGTTCAAATATTGTTCTTGTTGTCATGGTCAGTTCCTCTCTTCTCCTCCTGCTCTACGCTGTCATCCGTCTGTTCCATCAACCGAATCTTCCGGTGATGTAGTCCTCCGTTCTCTTGTCCTTCGGACGGGAAAAGATATTATCCGTGGAATCAAATTCTACCACCTCACCCACCAGGAAAAAGGCGGTGTCATCTGAAACTCTGGTCGCCTGCTGCATATTGTGGGTCACGACCACCACTGTATATTTTTTCTTCAGCTCGATCATAAGCTCCTCAACCTTCAGAGTAGAGATCGGATCCAGCGCCGAAGTCGGCTCATCCATCAGAAGCACCTCCGGTTCGACCGCCAGCGCTCTCGCGATGCAAAGTCTCTGCTGCTGTCCGCCGGAAAGTCCAAGCGCCGATTTTTTAAGCCTGTCCTTCACCTCATCAAAGATGGCGGCGTCCCGCAGACTCCGCTCTACGATCTCGTCAAGCTGCGCTTTATTCTTTATCCCATGGATCCTCGGTCCGTAGGCAATGTTGTCATAGATGCTCATCGGGAACGGGTTCGGCTGCTGAAATACCATACCTACCCTTTTCCTCAACAGCGTCGTGTCTACCTTCGGCGCGTAGATATCCTCTCCGTCCAGAAAGACCTGCCCCTCGATCCTCACGCTGTCGATCAGGTCGTTCATCCGGTTCAGCGTCTTCAGAAAAGTAGATTTTCCGCAGCCGGACGGTCCGATAAAGGCAGTCACCGCATTTGCCCGGATATCCATGTCGATATCCTTGAGCGCGTGATTGGTTCCATAATATAAATTTAGCTTCTTTGTGCTTATCTTAGCCTCTCCCATTTTGCTCCTCGTTTCTGCACGCATCCGCTTTCCTCTGCGTGTCGGTTTCGCTTCTTCTCAATTACCTTCTGGCGTTGACGTCCAGCCTGGACGCCAGATATTTTGTCAGAAGGTTTATCACTAACACGATCACAAGCAGTACCACAGCGATTCCAAATGCAACGTCATACTGCGCTTTCGACATACTCAGGTAAAGCTGGATCGTGAGCGTTCCACCCGATTCCATGATCTTTCTGAGCAGTCCCATACCCGCCTTCGGCAGAAGGTATCCGCTTCCGGCTGTGAACAACAGCGCCGCCGACTCTCCGACGATACGCCCTACGGCAAGGATCACACCTGTGATGATCCCCGGCATCGCAGAGGGAAGCAGGATCGTTCTTATCATATACCACTTCGTCGCTCCGATTCCCACCGCACCGCTCCGGTAACTGTCCGGCACGGTCTTGAGCGCCTCCTGCGTGTTACGGGTGATCAGCGGAAGCACCATCAGCGTAAGCGTAAGCGCGCCGGTCAGAATCGAATACCCAAAGCCAAGCGTTGTTCCGAAAAATACCATTCCAAACAGACCGAAAATGATCGAAGGGATACCAGAAAGCGTCTCCGTCGTAAATTCGATCAGACGCACGATCTTGCCAGGCTTTGCGTACTCATTTAAATAGATCGCCGAACCGATACCGATCGGCGTTGCGATCAGAAGGGTCAGCAGCACGACATAGAGCGTGTTGACGATATTTCCGGCGATTCCTGTCGTTCCCTTGAGCGCGCTGGTAACCGTCGTCAGGAACGTCCAGTTGATGCTCCGGAAACCTTTCAAAAATACATAGGCGATGATCCCGACCAGAAGTATCACGGAAAACGATGCCGCCAGATAGATCAATGCCAGAACGCAGTTGTCCTTTACCTTTCTAGTCATTCTTCTTCGCCCCCTTTTTCAGAATCCCGTTCAGCGCGATATTGATCACCATGATAAAGCAGAACAGGACAAGCCCGATGGTAAACAATACCTGTCTGTGCAGACCGCTCGCATAACTCATCTCGCTGACGATCGCCGTCGTCAGGAAACGGACGGAATTGAACGGAAGCGGCATATTGACGGAGCTTCCGGACACCAGACTGATCGCCATAGCCTCCCCGATCGCCCTGCCTACGCCGAGCACGATCGCGGTTATGATACCTGACTTCGCCGCCGGTACAAGCACCTGAAAAATGGTCTGTACATGGGACGCTCCAAGCGCCAGCGAGGAAGCCTTAAGCTGGGAAGGTACTGCTTTCAGTGCAGATTCGCTGATATTGATGACCGTCGGAAGGATCATGACTGCCAGTACGATGACTGCCGAGATCAGATTCGCTCCGCCGGTAAACTGGTGCGTCTCAGAACCCTGAAACAGCTTCTTTTCCCACTGATACATCAGCGGGTTCAGCACCATGATGCCAAGAAGACCGTAGATCACGGAAGGGATACCAGCCAGCAGCTCTACCGCAGGCTTTACCAGCCTTGCCAGCTTAGGCGGCGCTACCTCTGCCAGGAAAACCGCCGTTAAAAGTCCGATCGGCACACCCAGAAGAATGGCAAAAAACGTTCCGACGATCGACGTCATGATTACATATAAAATACCGAAGGACGGCGTCTGCGCCGTCGGCTTCCAGACCGGAGAAAACAGGATCTCCTTGATCCCGACCTTAAAGATCGCCGGCGTTCCGTTCGCGATCATGTAGAGCGTGATCGACGCCACAGCGAGCACTGCAAAAAAGGCGCATATCGTGAAGATCACCTGTGCCGCTTTTTCCACGCCTCGCACCTGACCGTTTCCCCGCGTCAGAGATCCCTGCGTCTTTACGGCGTTTTGGCTCTCCCCGTCCTTCCATTCTTTTGTTTCCATGCTGATATCACTTACGGTCATATTTCCCTCCATGACTGTGCTTCCTTTCACTGGTGGAACAGCGTTTCCCATACTGCCGGTCAGACGCCGCATCCACTTTTTATCCTCTCCTCTTGCAGAGAGCCAACTTTGTGTTATGAGGCAGAACTTTCGTTCTGCCCCTTTTTTAAGCCGCCGCTTCTTTTTTATAAGTATTGTATTAGTCCGGGATGATAAGACCGACTGTCTTGATCAGGTCTTTTCCTTCATCAGACTTCAGATAGTTGAACAGCTCCTGTACTGCAGGTGTCTGCTCTGCGATCTCGCCCTTTGTCGCCATAACAAACGGTCTGCTCAGCGCGTAGCTGCCAGCCTTGATATTTTCCTCGGTCGGCTCTACGTCATCCAGGGAAAGTGCGATTACTGTGTCATCTACAACATCCAGAGATACATAACCGATCGCGCCCGGTGTAGATGCTACCTTTGCCATAACAGCTCCGGTGGAATCCAGCTCATTTGCGTAAGCACAGGCATCTTCCAGACCAAGCAGCTCCTCAAAAGCTCCTCTCGTTCCACTTCCTGCCTCACGACCTACCACTACGATCGCTTCATCCGATCCGCCTACATCGCTCCAGTTCTTTGTCTCACCCTTGTAGATGCTGACAAGCTGGTCTGTCGTAAGACCTGTCACGGTGTTTGCAGGATCTGTCACTACGGCGATACCGTCAATGGCTACGATGTTTTCTACAGCGCCTGCCGATTTTTCTTCATCCTTTAATGCTCTGGAGGAATTTCCGATATCCACGCTGCCTGCCAGTACGGATTCGATTCCGGCGGAAGAACCGGTAAACTCTGCGGTTACGGTTACATCCGGATATTTTGCCATAAAGCTCTCTGCTACGGCGTTAGCAAGTTTCTCCATCGAAGTAGATCCTGCCATGGTGACCGTTCCGCTGATCGCCTCTGCCGGCTCCTGCGTTGCGGTATCGGCTGCTGTATCCTCTGCCGGTGCTGCTTCCTCTGTTGTGGTATCTGCAGCTGCATCTGCTGTTGTGTCAGCCGGTGCTTCGGTTGCTGTGTCTGCTGTTGCAGTTGTCGTATCAGATCCACCACATCCTGTCAGGCTTGCTGCCACTAATGCAGTTGCGCCAATCAATGCTGCCAGTTTTTTCAGTTCCATTTTTTTCATAATATTTTTCCTCTTTCCTTTCCTGTTGATACTGCGATTGTAACAGGGACCCCACTTTACAAACCACCATAGTCCGGTAAGGCTTTTGTAAATCTTTTTTTACATTTAATTTACAATCCCTTCCGGGCGATCTCCTTCCGATAAAGTATATTCCCGGCGTTTCCATTTTCTTCCTCAATCTGTCGCCGCTCTGACCGCCGGCTGCCTTTTGCTCCCCATTTTTGTTCATGTTCTTTGCGCATACCGGGTTTGTGTCAAGTGTACGCAGACACAAATCCCGTGTGTGAAAAAGCTTTCATATATGGATTTTTCACATTACTCTCCGCCATACACACAGACTTTATGCTATACTTCTTATTTTGAAAGAACCGGCTTCTATAAATATGACAGGGAAAACTCCTTTTTATTAAGTCATCATAACTGCAAAACAGCGGACAAATACAGAGCGTGCGTTTTATGAATGGCATCTGTGCACTGAGATAAAATATTTATATATTTAGGAGATTTTTATAGAATTTGTACAGAAACTATGGATTTTTTATCAGAAATGTGTTAATATTACTTAAACGATTAAGTATTGATATTATTTTATCTATTATTATTAAAGTCATTCGGTTTTTAAATACCAGGGAGGAAAATAACATGGTCAAAAAGCTATCTTCAATCCAGACAAAAATCACATGCGTCCTGATTCTGTTTATTGTGGTTGCCGTTACTATCGCTGTGTGGCTCAACTATCATTCCCTGACGGATATGTCCCGTGAATCGCTGATTGACTACACGGAGGACTCTCTGACCGAGATCGTCAGCGCACAGGGACGAAGCATTGACGAATCCATTGAAAAGTATAATTCCACGATGAACTATCTCGACCGCTCGGAAAACTTCTTTGCTTTCAGCAATCAGAACGGCAACAAATATGCCAAGGAAGTGCAGGTTACCCTCAATAAATATCTCGCCGCCAATCCGACGCACGACAGCATCAACTTCGTCTGCGGCAACGATCTGCGCCTTTATGGCAGCACCGATCCCATCCCGGAAGAACCGGTTTCCTATGCGGATGAACCCTTTATTCAATATATTCTCGCCAACAATGCGCCCGCGCAGAGCAATGTGTTCTTCGACGAAGAGACCGGAGAGCCCATGATCTCTATCGGCGTTCCGGAGCGAAGCCATATGGATGACAATACGCTCTCCGGCGTCCTTTTTACAAACATTAAGGTTTCCCTTCTGGCAGATACGCTCTCGGATATCAAGGTTTTCAACTCTGATACCAGCTACGCTTATCTGCTCGACGGCAACGGCGTATATATTTATCATCCGGACGAGTCCAAGATCGGCACCACCGCCGACACGTCTCTGATAACGGATCTGGTGGCTCAGATCGCCTCCGGCAAAACGCCGGAAACCGACGTCACCACGGATGAAAGCACCGGTCAGTATATTGCTTACCGTGTTTCTTCCCTGAATAACTGGATCCTCTGCCTTACGATCGATAAAAGCGTCGTTCTGTCACCGATCACCCAGATGCGTGACAGCGCATTCCGGAACTGCCTGATCAGTTGTGTCATCATTATTTTGATCTTTGCCGTGCTCGGTTCCGTCTTTGCCGGGACGATCATCGTTCCGATCAAGACCGTGACGAAAGTCATCCGCAAGACCGCCGATCTCGATATCTCGCAGGATGAGTCCTACCACTCCCTGCTAAAGCATAAGGATGAAACCGGAGAGATGAGCCGCGCCGTCAAAAAGATGCGGCATGCCTTCAGTAATATGATGAACAGCATCTCCTCCGCTTCCAGCTCGATCAGCGAAAGCGCTGACCGCCTGCACAGCATTGCCAACACCGTCAACGATAACGCAAGCAGCAATTCTGCGACCGCAGAAGAACTGTCTGCGACCATGGAAGAAACCGCAGCAAGCACAGCCGCTATCAGCAATGAAATCCACGAGATAGAAAAAAGCACTTCGCAGATCAACACCAAGACTGCCGAAGGCGTAACCCTCTCCACCGAGATCATGCAGCGGGCAGAAAAACTACGAAAAGATACCTCGTCCGCCAGCGACCGCACCAGACATATGTATGAGTCCGTCAAAGGCGAATCCGAGCTCGCTATCGAAAGCTCCAAAGCCGTATCCAAGATCAACGAGCTTGCCAAGAATATCATGGATATCGCAAAGCAGACCTCTCTCCTGTCATTGAATGCTTCCATCGAAGCTGCCCGCGCCGGAGAACAGGGCCGCGGCTTCGCCGTAGTGGCTGATGAGATTGGAAAACTGGCCAGTCAGTCCTCCGATACCGTCGGTGACATCACCGAGATCGTAAATGAAGTGATCGACGCCGTTCAGAAAATGGAAAAAAGTTTAACTTCTACTCTTTCTTTCCTTGATGAAACGGTTCTGGCGGATTATAATAACTTTATGAATGTGAGCGATCAATACTCCAGGGATGCACAGTTCGTCAATACGACGATGAGCGACATAAACGCTTCGATCGATTCCCTGAACGACACCATGTTCAAGATGTCCGAGGCGATCAACCAGATCAACGCCTCCATCGCCGAGACGACAAGCGGCGTAAACAACGTGGTAGAAAACAATGCCAGCATTGTTTCCCTCACTACCGACACCTACCACATGGTAGAAAAAACGATCGCCTACTCCGATTCCCTGAAGGAGATCGTAGACCAGTTTACTTTATAACCTTGATAGTTACCACCAATAACTATATAGAAAAGGACGAACATCTCATCTTTTCCTCGATGTTCGTCCTTTTTGCTGCATTTTATAGCAAGTTTCAATAGCCCAGATAACGAAGCAGCCCTTCACATCCCCTCACCACATCGCGGTAGGTTGCCTCGAAATCGCCCGTGTACCAGGGATCTGCCACGTCTCTCCCCGCTACTCTCCGTTCTTCGCTCCTGTCCTGCCTTGTCAGATCCCCCGCTGCAAACGACAGCAGCTTCCACAGCTTTTCTTCTTCATCTCCCCCGGCGATACATTTCATATTTCGGATGTTTGCATTGTCCATCCCGATCAGATAGTCAAACGCTTCATAATCCTGTCTGGTCATCTGTCTTGCCCGGTGCGGCACTACCGTGATCCCAGCCTGACGCAGCCTGTTTACGGTTCCGTAGTGCGGAGGATTTCCGATCTCCTCGCGGCTGGTCGCCGCGGAGTCAATGTAAAAATTGGTTTCTATTTTCCGGGTTGTGACCATGTGGTTGAGGACGCTTTGCGCCATGGTGGAACGGCAGATGTTGCCGTGGCAAATGAATAAGACTTTAATCATATATTTTAACTCTCTTTCTGATTTTCAAATTTTGTCTAAATTGTACTGTGTAAAAGCTGTGTAGAAGTTACTATCCTCTTCCAAAACTCCGTATTTATGGGCTTTGCAGGTCTCATTACATATGTTGCTCCAGCAGACGAATAGTACCTTTTTCATGCCTAAACTCCCTGATTTTCTTGGTTTTTCACTACTTTCCGCATCCATTATTTCGGCTTATTTTGGCTCATTTTGGCATGCTTTTTCCACCAAACTGTGTAAAAATCTGTGTAAAACACCCTTTCAAAAATCATTTTACACATCGCCTATTTTTTTAGCATTTGGATGGTGTATATGGCAGAATACAAAGAAAAATATATAGGCTCTAAGCGAGCCATTTCCTTTACTTAAGCCATTTTCCAACCTTTATCCTTAAGCTTCTTCTCCTGCCCATTCGCCTTAGAAATTTCTTCTGCCGCTGCCTGTGCCTTAGCAAGCTTCTCCATTTCTTCCTTAGCATCATCAATTTTAAGATGTGTGTAAGTATTCAGCGTTACGGAGATATCGCTATGCCCCATCAAATACTGAAGCACTTTAGGATTCATTCCAGACTTAGCCATGTTGGAACAATAAGTATGACGGCACACATGCGGTGTGATTTTAGGAAGCTGAACACGATATATACTATTGTATCTGTCCACTGCATGCTGGAAGTACTTTTCCCAATGCATCGCTACCATAGGCTTATTATCTTTGTCAAAGCAAAGGAACCCTGAATATCCATCAATTATCGGTTCCACCTTAAGCTTAGGTCTTGACTTAACAATGTTCTGAAAAGCTTCGTACACATCATCTGTCATTGGAATTACTCTTCTACCAGCATAGGTCTTAGTAGTATCAATATAAACTAATGTTCCAGTCTTTTGAAGCTGATGGTCAATATTGATGGTTCTATTCTCAAAATCGAGATCCGCTAACGTAAGCCCTGTAAATTCTGAAATACGCATTCCGGTCTTAAACAGGATATACATGCCATCATAATACTTTGAGTAGTGTGTGTCATTCTTAATAAATTCCAGAAAAGTTCTCTCTTCCTTTCTGGTAATTGCTTCACGAGTTACTGCATCATTTACGAGAACTGTCGCTAACTGAAATTCAAACGGATTTTTTCTGATAAGGTCATCATCTACAGCCATCTGAAAAGCTGGTCTCACCACACCTCTGATGGTATGAATTGTAGAAAAACTTTTATGGTCTTCCTGCTGCAGTTTGATAAGCCATGCCTTTGCATCTGACAGCTTTACCTTATCAATACGTTTCTTTCCAAATGGTTCTGCCTTAAGCACATTAATCACTGTACCATATCCGGCTCTTGTAGTATTCTTCACACCTGTCTTCTGTGAAATATACTTCTCAACAAGTGTAAGAACGGTATATCCGTCACCATCTGGAACAATATCGTCGTCCATATCTCTCTGAACTCTTTTTTCGATATCTCTCAATGCTCCATTATCTCTTTTGCCTTCAGGTACTGTATCTGTCTTCACAAGCCTCCAACTGTAAAGACATTGTGTTTTACCATTTGCATCAACATAACGATACATATATTTACCATCCGCTCTCTGGCTCTCTCCTGTGCGAAGAATGCGATTCTTGTTATCACGTCTTTTCTCACTCATGTAATCTCTCCTTTCGATTGGGAGAGCCTTGTATGCAATTACTCATGTGCCATGCGCGTGTATGCGCCCATGTCCTTTACAGTATATCACAACAAAGACTCTTCCGCCACAACAATATTTTCAATTTCCACAGTATTTATGGTTAAACTCAAATTACTGTCATCTGACTATCTAAGTACTTTTCAAACTGTTCTCTTTTTATGAGGGCACGATTACCATTCCACAACAAGAATTCCTCATCTGCATGTGCTTTGCAGAACAGCCGAAGTTTCTTATAACTAATACCAAAGTATTCTGAGGCTTCTTCCAGAGTCAGTGTGTATTTTTGCCACCAAGGCAATGATTGCTTTTCTCCCAAATTCATTAAGCACCTCCATAAAGTAGTAAGGAGATATCCTCCTACTGTTCAAAGGAGATTCAGGCCGAGATTTTCCGAGTTATTCCGAAAAAAGACAAAAAAATAAACCTGCAGGCATCTTCAATCAGACACCCACAGGCTTCAATCACTTTCGGCACATTCCTATTCTGCCGAATTTTATTCAATTACACCCTCTGACAATAATCCAAACTAATCCACCCGGCACCGCTTTTCAACCTTCCCCATCCATTATCAGAGCCCTTTCCGTTCTTCACTTCCATGATGGTAAACACACCTTTCCCAGTATATCTTCCAGTCTTCGTCGTATTCGTTCCGACTCCCTTTCTGATATTCAAGTCATCAATACTGACCTTCACCATGAATGGACAGTCCGCATTAGAAAACTCTGCAGCCAAACCACTTCCACCAGTAACCTCAGCCCCATACACTGCCTTGCCATTCCAGTCATACACAGTATATCCTTCATGTTTATCAGCCATTGCCTTAGCATTATCAAGTACAGTATAAGCACCAAGCTGAGAGCCTGCATCCTTCCAAGACTTCCTTACCCTGTAATACTTCACCATAACGTCCGAAGCACCAGAATTCTTCACATCCCACTTAGTCAGATTCCATCTTTCGATGATACTGCAGAGCTTTTCCACATAAGTAAGACTGGTAGCATAACCACCGTCCTTAATGATCTGCACTGCTTTCTTATAATCTGAGCATCCTTTCAGCCCGTCATATCGGAGCTTCTCTCCATTCTTAGCGCCGAGCAGATAAGCACTGTGATCCGCAATGGAATCCTCTACATTCGCATATTTTCTGAATTCCGCTGTAACTGTCACATAGCTTCCATCTGCCTTCTGCTCATGTGTCTTCTTTTTATAAATGCTCACACCATCCCAGACCGAACCACTCCAGGTATTACCGGAAAGTGACTTCTTCATTCCAAAACAGTTATTGGCTCCCAACGCAAGCTCACTCTTTCCATAACCGCTCTCCAGAATAAACTGGGCCATAGACACCGAAGCAAGAATCCCTGATTTTTTCTGATCTGCGGTAAACAGGGGGCCAACCTTTGCAAGCACCTGTTCTTCTGTCAGCCCCTGAAATTCCCCGGCCTGCATCCCTGATGAAATCACTTCCACATTTCCGCTGCCAAGTCTTGAAGTAACCTTCGCAGCCAGATCTCCCAGTCTCGCATAAAGCCAGTCTCCAGGACAGCTCTTATTCGCAAACCACCGGTGCACGGTAATGAGCATTTCATCCGCCTTCGGCTGATAATTCAGAGACTTATTTTTATCACCAAACCAGAGCAGTTTTTTCTTTCCATTTCTTCTGCAGATATCCTCACACAGATCAACCAGACGGTCATAAACCACCTGATGCATAGCATACGGTTCCGCCTTGTCAGAAGCACATTCAATCGTCACTGCCCTCTGATCATTCGCATTACTGGACGTACACCAGGAGCGATTCTTCTCTTCCACATACAATCCGATCCGGCCATTCTTATCAATTCCATAATTCGAAGAAGCCTTGGTAGAAGATTTATGAAACCAGTCCCCCAGACCTTCTGCTGTACACTGACCTACTACACAGTGCGGCGATATTCTGTCAATCTGCTCCGTTCTCAGTCCGGAATGATTCGGACTGAGCAACGTGTACGCCACCAAAGAACTATTACTGTATCCCATAATCACTCACCTCCTACCTCATCCTCTGATGCATCATCGGAGTCTCCTTCACTTTTATCATGCAGTTGTTCCAGCACATCCTTCATCTTCTGCGGAATCGGCAGCCCCAGACGCCCTGCATTCTCCAACAAACTCACACCCTCATTGGAAATATAGAAAAAGACCACCGCCGTCCTCAGCACAGATCCATTCCCGATCACAGCCACATCCAGAATATTCGCCATTCCCACCAGCAGAAAAATCAGCACCTTCCTGCAGATCCCCCGGAATCCCACCTCACTGGAAAGCGTATGGTCTGCAAAAGCACACATCACCCCGGTCAGGTAATCGATCACCACAAAAGCGATCAATGCATACAGAAGCCCGTCACAGCCTCCCATAAACCAGCCCAGCCATCCGCCTACAGCCATAAAAACCATCTGAATAAAGTTCCAAAATTCCTTCATGCCAGAATCCTCCTCCCATGAAAAAAGCAGCTCCCATTTCTGAGAACTGCCGTAAATAAGTTTTCTATCTCCATGCCCTGCGGCAGAAAGACCTACATTGTTTCCTCCGTCAGCGTATACGTGATCTTCATGGTCTTGTCCGTATTCTTCACCACCGCTGATGAAAGATTATTAATACTTGCCAGATAGGGCGTCAGAAGGTAAGCACACCGATGCTCCTTCCCATAACTGCCGCCCCACATAAACACAAAATTTTTATACTGGAACAAAGGCGTTGCCATGGCTTCAAACCTTGCGCTCCCCTGGGTCTTGATCACCCGGTCATCCGCCGTGATCTGGAAATCCCCTGCCACGATCATGTCCCCAAGAAGTGTCATATACACCTCACAGGAACCGGCCTCCCCAAGGGATTTCAGCTTGGAAGTAAAGCCCAGCGGGATCAGTGTCACATCCGCTGAATTTGCAACATTGATCTTATAAACTCCCTTCTTGTCATAAGAAGGCACATACAGATACCCCTTCCTCACACAGCATTTTACATTCCTCTCCGGATAGGAACCGTCCTTTGCCCTTGTGCCCACTTCCGACAGCTTCGCCTTGGACAGTGTCCAGCTTCCCTCCGTAAAGGAATAATCCTTTTTGGAGATCCGGATCCACACCATCTTCGCATCCCCGGAAGCATTCGGTTCATTAGAAAATCCATACCAGTATCCGTCATGCCCGTCCATAAATTCCCCGTACTTCGTATAATCCCCCAGGAACGTAAAGCTTTCCGTTGTCAGCGTCTGTTCCTCCAGTACAGTATACGTGGTATCATCCAGCTTCTCATTCAGCCCGATGTTAAACACCGGGATCCTGATCTTCGTAATGGTCACACTGGAAGTCCCAAAGGTGATGGAATACAATAGGTTCTTTTCAAAATCCAGCTCCACTGCCTCAAACAGTGTCATCTGCTTCGCCTTCGGGATATCCCCGATATCCACCTTTTTCAGAAGCAGGAACGTGCTGGCATCCCCTGCCGCACTGCCAAAAACATTCTGCCCGCCCAGGGCACTGGTCAGTGCCACCGCTGCAATATTTCCATTCCCCTGGCTGGGCGTAAACTCCCACACGAACTTGTATCCATTGTCCAGCTTCTTGCTCTCCGTCTGGTTCAGGCTTCCCCTCGCCACATCAGAACCGGAGTTTACATTGTTGGAAGCATAAGCCACCGGCAGGTTCTTCCCCTGCTCATAAATATGGTCCGCCTTTTCTTCCAGCACTGCCGGAAACAGCAGGATCCCGCCGATCATATTCGGGCAGATGGGAAGCAGCGTCCCGTTCCACAGAACAGAATTGTCATACTCTCCGCTGGCTTTCAGATAAATCCCCATGGGATTCAGCCCCAGAATATTATTCACTGCCTCCGTGATCATGTTCGTCTCCTGCACGGTTTCCACCGCACCTGTATTCGTATCGGTCAGTTCAATGACCATCTCACCTTTTAATCTCATCACACACTCTCCATTTCTACCGGCCTGCAGAAACCGCTGATTCCCGCTCTCTCAGCAAAATACACCTCAAAGCCCCTGTTCACTGTTTCCTTCATCTGCATGGACAGCGAATCCCGGAAGCCATTTACATCCAGTCCGCCTCCAATGGCAAATCTCTTGGTATAATCTTCCACCTCAAGCTTTCCGTCCCAGGCTTCCCCTGCAGCCATAGCCTGTCCGCTGACAGAAGCAATGCAGTCTCCCACATCAACCGTCCCGCTGCCATTCTCCATCCAGAGATACACATTGAATGTATTCGTATAATTGGCAACGATCTTCTCAATGGGATAATACAGCGACAAAATATGTTTCCCGGAATGCCAGGTCTCCACCGGACAGTGCTCCACAATCTCCTCATTATTAAATTCAAAGACCACATGGCAGACCGCCTGTCCGTCCTCCTGCCACTTCACCGGCAGGCTCACATCCACAGAAACCTCCGAACCACCCCCTGATCCGGATCCGGAATCTGATCCACCAGAGACATCATCCGTACTCCTTGTATTCTCATTCCCGGAAGTATTTCCAACTTCATTCCCTGCCACATCATTTTCAGAATTTCCTGCATCCGATGTCTCCCCGGTTCCATCAGAACCACCCGTACCACTTCCAGTTCCGCCGCTTCCGCCCGGAAACGGAATCACCACAGTCCCGGCAGCCTCCGCAGATCTCTCCACCGGATCCGCAGCCACATCCACAACAACCTGTGCAAAAAACTGCATATGGTTTTCCTCAGAAGAAGCAAACTGAATACTGATCAGCTTTACCTTAGTCTGCCCGATCTCATGTGCGGAAGCATTGGTAAACGTGTGGATCCCGATCTTCCCCGTCTTCGCATTGTCTTCAATCTGGTTCAGCAGCCCCGAAATATTCTTGTCATTCCTTGACTTTGCCTGAGCCAGCCTCGGATTCTTTCCCACACATTTCAGGGTCTGCTTTCCCCCGATCTTCTGCCTGATGGAAGTGATACAGGTGATCTGTCCCTCATCCGCCTGTCCTCCTGCAAATGTCAGCACATCCCCCGGATCCAGTGCAGGATTCCCAATAGTATCCGAATCAAACGGCACATACCGGATCACAGACAGATCTGCCAGGATATTCCTGCACAGCATCTCCCTGGTCTCCTTTAACCCAAACTGCAGAAGCGGATTCACCCCCAGATTCATAGTCAGCCCGTTATCCGGATCCAGAGCATAATACTCTGCAATCTGCGTCTGCTTATTCGTAGAACTCACCGCCGTATACCTGGTGATAAAATCTGAAAAGCTGGAAGAAAACCGGTGCCTCTGCTCCACCTTCATCACAGGATCCTTCCCGTACTTCCTCAGTTCCAGCTTCCCCTCCCGGTTGATAATAAAGAAACCTCCCAGAACCTGTGCCACATAAAACAGCACGTCCCGGCAGGTCTCAATATCATTTTCAGTATAAACAGAAAGCGTCACCCCGCCATTCGGCATGGCATCAATCTCCGCCCTCTTATTTGCAAACTCCACTTTGCATCTCTTACAACACAAAGCAATAAAATCATAAGCAGTCCCCACAGTCTCAAATCCATTGAAACTCCTGTCAAACCGCAGCATAAAATCATAGGCTTTCAGTTCCAGGCACTTTGCCAGGCGGTTCGCCTCACTGACCTCAAAAACTCCCATCGGCACATCTTCCACAGAACCATCCGCCAGCACCAGATGAAACACCAGCGTCACCTGCGCCTCCTCCAGTGTATACCTGTCAATATCACTCAGAAGCGTGATCCCCATCTCCGCCGCATACACCGTCCCCAGTTCAATCTCCGTACTTCCGCAGCACTGCCTGGAAATATACCCGGAACCCTTCACAATCTCTTTCGCTCCAAACTCATACGTCATTCCGCCCCTGGTAACGATCGTACCCGTCCAGAAATATTTCCTTGTATTACTCCTGACTGCCCTCAGAAAAGCATCCGACACAGGATACATCCCGCCACCTCCATTTCGCTACATCTCCTTCAACGTAAAGCTCACCGTCCAAAGCCCCTTATAACTGGTATCCTTTTTCAGCTTCGCCTTATACCCAGTCACATACATCTCCGCCAGTTTCAGCTCCGCTGTCTCCACATCAAAATACTGCACACTGATCTTATCCTTCTTCGCATACCCTGCCAGCTTCTTAAGCCACTTCGCCGTAACAGAAAACGACACCGGGATCCTCACAACACCATGCCGCACCACATCCCTCTGTGTCGTCCCTGCCTCTGTCTCACCGCCGGAATCCGCTTCCACATCCTCCAGCTCCACCTCATAAGAATCCGGAAGCGGCAGGTTCTCCCCGTCAAACACAAGATACTGAAAAAAAGCCATTCTATCTACCTCCGCTCCTCAGACTCATTCTCTGCTGAGCCGTCACAATCACCTCATCCAGCAGCTGGTTTCCCAGATAAACCGGAATCACCAGATCCCCCTGCTGTTCTTTCTGGTCACCCAGCACATCCTTCAGCGCCGCCACAATACCGGCAGTCAGATCCGCACCGCCGGACGGTCCCGTACCGGTCATCACACCGCCATCTGCCACAGCCATCTGCGGCGAAACCACCATATCCGCAGCCACACTGTTCACAGCTGCCTTCACCAGACCCCTGCTCTTCTCAATCCCCTCTGCCAGACCATTCATAAAGTCAGGCATCCAGCTCTCAAAATCCGTCAGAGGACCTTCATCCGGCACAGAAAAATGCAGATGGGAACGGATCGTATTCGCCACATCCGTCACTGCATTGGCAACTGCACCAATACAGCTCCGGATACCATTCACAATGCCGTTGATGATATCCGCACCCCACCGCCATCCGGCAGATGCAAGACCTGTAATATAATTCACCGCATTTCCCAGCCCGTCCCGGATGGTATTATAAATTCCGGAAATCGTACTCCGTATTCCATTCCACATGGCGTTAAAAGCACCGGAAACTGTATTCTTAATCCCGTTTACCACAGAAGAAATGGTATTTCGGATTCCATTCCACACGGAATTGACAGTACCCCTGATTCCATTCAGTACGGTAGAAATAATTGTCCGGATCCCATTCCAGACCGTAGAGATCACCGTCCGGATCGCATTCATCACCGTAGTAATGACTGTGCGGATACCGTTCCATGCACTCTGCAAAAATGTCCTGATCCCGTTCACCACATTCGTAATAACAGACCTGATCCCATTCCAGACAGAACCCAGAAATGCAGAAATTGCATTCCACACCGCCATAACCGTTGACCTTATCCCATTCCACGCTCCCACAAGGAAAGTAGAAATTGCAGTGACAACCGTTGTGAACAGCGTCTTAATCCCAGCCCACAGACCGGAAAAGAAATCCCTGATGCCATTCCATACAGCCACCGCCGTATTCCGGATCCCGTTCCATGCAGAAACCAGAAACTGCGAAACCGCCGTCCATACCTGGACAGCGACTTCTTTAATCTCATTCCACAGCCTGATCCAGAACTGCCGGAACTCCTCATTGGTATTCCAGAGATAAATAAAAGCTGCCACTAAAGCTGCAATGGCAGCGATCACAATAGCGATCGGATTTGCCATCATCGTGGCACTCAGCGCCGCAAAAGCACCCTTCACTGCGCTGATCGCACCGGCAAGCTTCGGTGCCCATGTCATAATCGTTCCAATAGCCGACAGGGTCTTGCCTATAATGATCAGCACAGGACCCAGAGCCGCAGCCAGAAGTGCAACGATCATGATCACACGTTTCACCCCGTCCGGCATGGCATTCAGCACGTCCACCATCCCCTGCAGTCCGGAAACAATACTCCGTACCGCAGGCATCAGCAGATCCCCGAAAGAAATCGCCAGCTCCTGAAGCTGTGACTTCAGAATAGTCAGCTGTCCTTCCAGATTATCCTGCATGGTATCCGCCATGTTCTTTGCGGCATCCTTGCAGTTATTTACCGCCCCCGACACCTTTTCAATATCCTCCGGTGCCGCATTCATCAGTGCCAGGAAACCTGACATGGCATTCTTTCCGACTAGCGCCTCCGCATTATTTGCCTTTTCAGCTTCCGTCATTCCTGCAAAAGCTCCCCTGCAGTCAGCCAGGATCGCAGACAGGCTTCTCATGGATCCGTCCGCATTCGTGGTGGCAATGGTCACGTCCCCGATTGCCGCACCCGACAGCTTCACATCCCCGGTCAGGTTGGTCATAATGGAACGCATGGAAGTACCAGCCTGGGAAGCCTTGATACCCGCATTCCCCATCAGCCCGATCGCTTCTGCCGTATCCTCAACCGAAAATCCCAAAGCCCCTGCAACCGGCGCACAGTACTTAAACGTCTCGCCCATCATGGACACATTGGTATTGGCATTGCTGGAAGCGGCCGCCAGCACATCTGCAAAATGTCCCGAATCCCCTGCAGTCAGCCCAAAAGCCGTCAGCGCATCCGTCACAATATCAGAAGTCGTTGCAAGGTCTTCCCCGGATGCCGCAGCCAGATACATAACGCCTTCAATACCTGACAGCATATCCTCCGTCTTCCATCCGGCCATAGCCATGTAATTCATGGCATCCGCCGCCTCAGTCGCAGAAAACTTTGTCTTGGCACCCATCTCCCTGGCCTTATCCCGGAGGCTGTCAAAATCAGATCCCGTTGCCCCGGACACAGCCGCCACCCTGCTCATCGCAGAGTCAAAATCAGCGGCAGTTTTCACCGCCGCCGTTCCAAGCCCTGTCACCACTCCCGTCACCGGAAGCAGCTTCTGCCCCACAGAAGAAATCTTGTTTCCAACCGTCTGCAGTTTCTCACCGGTTGCCCCGATCTTCTGCAGGGCTGTCGCAGACTGGTTCGCCTGCTCTTCCAGACTCCGCAGTCTCTGTTCCGTCTCAACGATTTCCCTCTGCAGGGCATCATACTGGTCCTGGGAAAGCGTCCCGTTCCGCAGTGCCTCATCCGCCTGCTGCTGTGCAGTCTTCAAAGTTTCCAGCTTTTCCCTTGTCTCAGAAACCGCCTGTGCCAGCAGCCTGTGCTTCTGCGCGATCAGCTCCGTATTCCCCGGATCCAGCTTCAGAAGCTTCTCCACATCCTTCAGCTGGCTCTGCGTATTCCTGATCTCTGTATTAACCCCTTTCAAGGCAGTCTGCAATTTTGTGGTATCGCCGCCAATCTCGACAGTGATCCCCTTAATTCTGTTCCCTGCCATACGGCTCACCCCCTAAATCTCATAAAAAAAGGCACAAAAATACCCGGATCACTCCGGGCACAAAAAAAGCACCTGCCATCCTGACAAATGCTTTCATTATCGTCTTCATTTTTTTCAACAAAAATTAAACTTTCCTCCGCAAATCCCGCTTTGAGGAAAAGCCCAAGGGACTTTAATGTCCCTTATGCTTTTCTCTTTTCTTTTGCTGTTTCAACTCAAACATTCGCTGTTCTTCCGCCTCTTTTTTCTTGCGGCTTTTCTCTTTATGCTCCTGTTTGTTCTGTTCCTGCTGTAATTTCAATGCCTGCTGCGATTTTGTACCAATGCCGGTTTCCAGCATCTGCTTTTTTGCTTCTCGCTGCATCCGTTTCGGATTTCTTTTAATATCCTTTACAATAGTTTCAACAGCCGGACTGAATTTCAAACTGAAATAGTATTTTTGAATATATTCCTGTACTTCGTAATCTTTTGGTTCTGCACCAAATGTTGCCTTCGCCACAGATAGTTTACCATCTTCAATACGCTCAAATACGCCTACCCAAAATGGTTCTTCAAAATATACCGTCAGTTTTCCATTTACTTTGTCCATGAGAATCCCTCCTAAAATAAAATGAACAAAGAATGGACAACCCGGAGGGGCAGGTTACTTACCCTATTTACATAGGACGGCTGGGCTACCTACCAGCTCTAATACATTTTTAATGTACATTGCGTTTTTATCTTTGTATTTATAATCAAGCCATATGGCACGATTAACTTAATTCAGTAAATATTGATTTGATAAAACCATTATACCCTTTCTGAATCATCCTGTCACCATATTTCATCAGATCAGAACCTGTCGAAATCCTCCTGCGTGGCAACCTGTCTCCATCCCTTATACTCATCGTTCCTGCTCTCCACAAACATATCATTCACCATCCCGATAGTCAGCAGATCCAGTTCCCGGATGGAAATCCCCAGCTGCACACACCGGAGAAGAAACAGGGGAGTTGTCATTTCGCGGTCTGTTGCATGAAGTTTTTTTTAGCCTCCACATCCGTCCTGATGTTCATTCCCCACAGCTCGATCAGCTTTGGCAGAACCTGATAAATACTGAACGTGTTAAACTCATCCAGCCATTCCTCCGGATTATCCGGAATAGACGGATCCGCATGCTTCGCCATCACATACGCAATGTTCTCAAACATCTCAAGGGAAAACAGATCCAGGGAGGACTTTTCCGGATCCCCGTCCCCAATACTCTTTTCCAAAACAGATAAATCCTTGTAGATATCCCTCTGGAACTTAATCCTGTAAATACGCGGAATAGCGGCAGAAGCCTTAAAAGCAACCGCCTTCCCGTCAATCTCAATCTTCTTCATCATGCTCATATCCGAATCCCCCTCAGCTCAGTGCTTTTCCATTTCCTGCAGCATCCACAACAGACTTTCCACTATCCGCCGACTGCAAGGAAGCCGGATCTGCAGCCGGCAGATACACCGACTTGTACCAGTCTGCATAAACAGTTGCATCCGTAGTATTCCCTGTCTTTGCCTTCACCTTTCCATCCGACAATGGCGTGGCCTTGATAGTCAGTGTTTCCGTCTGCACTTCCTTCTTCTCCTCGTTGGTCTTGCCCTCGATCTTCGGACGGGAAGCCGAACAATTATACATCACGTGCCGGATATGCCGCACATCCCCGTCGAACTCAAAAAGCAGAGCAAACAGTGCCAGTTCCGCATCCGAGTTTTCAATCAGAACGCCCTTGGCATCCAACTTTTCTCTCAACACATCCGTTCGGAAACTCTCCGGAATCAGTGCAAGCTCCAGATCCCCGTCATAGCCCATATTGTTGTTGATCACATAATACGCAATGCCATCTGCATAAAAATTCTCCGGCTCCCCGTTGGCATCCAGGGACAGTGATACGGATCCCGGAAGCGGCACCGGCGCTGCATAGGACACCGCCCCGTCCTCCCCGATCGTCAGTAAAGCGTAATGCGCATTTTTCAGATTATACTTCACCTTGTTATTCTTATCAGACATATTATCCCTCCATCATTTAACAAATCATTACAGTTCCATACTGTACAGCACCTCATACAGCTTTTCGCTCTGGATCCAGACCTCCGACTTATTATAAAAAATCCCGGCATCATCCAGAACTGTTTCCACCAGAGTTTCTGCCCCGGGATCCTTCCGGTCCGTGTATAGCTCTATCCTTACTTCACTGATCCGGAAGTATACCCGTCCGTCTGCCGCAAAATTATCACTGCCGGGAAGCAGATAGCAGATAAACGGCGGATCCGGGCTTTCCCCTTCCGCAAAATGGTCATAAGCGAAAGGAAAACCAGTCTTTTCCAGCATCCCTGCCAGTTCTTCCAGTGTCATATGCTTTCACCTCCTGATCACCTCAGTGCCTTCTCCACTTCCCGTTCCAGAGTCTGCGCAGCCCTTTCCTCAGCAGGCGCAATATGGGGAAATGCCCTTGTCCTGCCGCCTTTTCTCAGCGCATGGCCGAACTCCAGCAGATGGGCCAGCTGGTACCTGTTTTTGGAATGCACCACGATCTCCATTGCATTGGCAGTTTCCTTCGTAGTCTTCACCGCCCAGCTCTTTGCGTAGGCACCAGTCTTCACAGGGGCATTTTCCTGGATGTCTTTTCTCGCCTGTGCGCCAGCCTTCTTCACTGCTTTTTTCATATCATCCGCCGCAAGCTGTGCGTACTCTTCCAGCCCTTCCATGATCACATCTGCCATCTGGCTGACTGTACATCTGTCTCCTGCCATGTCTCACCTCCGGACCTTCCTGCATGTGAATTTCAGACACTTCTTCTTATAATTCAGATGATCCACACTCACAATGTCATACACCTGATCCCGAAACAGGATCCTGTGGGTAACAGACCGGATACCTGCAGTCTTTTTACAGTACCGCACCGTCACAGTCATTCCCACATCTTCCACCACAGTCCCTGCGGTTTCCGCTTCCCTGAAACTGGCAAGCCCCTCACCGCCTATCGTAGCAAAACAGCAGTAATCCTCTGTCCACTCATTCCTGTGATTCCCGATCCCGTCCTTCACAACAGAACATTTCTGAAAAACAACCTTCTCATTCATTAATCCAATATTCAAACCAATCACCTCAGAATCCCGGTTTCCTCACTCCAAACAGCAGGCTCCGCAGATCCATCACCAGCTGATGATGATCCGCCTCCTCCCTGTGTTCGTACAGATACGCCGCTGCATACTGCACAGCAATCTTCGTACCCTGCAGTTTTTCAAACTCATCCGCATCCGCAATCCTTGCCACATCCATACAGATCTGCTTCCCCTGCCTGATCAGATCCCCGATCAGCGCATCATCATCCTCAAAATCCACACGCAGGTAATTCTTCATCTCATCCACTGTCACTGTCAACTGCATCACCTCAAAACAGAACCGGCAGGCCTGTACTTCTCCTGCCGGTCCCCTTATTCAAAAAATCAGTCTGCCTTCAGTTTCATGATCTGCACTGCTTCCGGAAGCACCAGCTTTCCGTCCACGCGTTCCTTTGCAACAAAACCGATCATTCCGTTGCCTGCAAACAGTTCATTCAGCTGCTTAAAGGATCTGTTTCCACGGTCTCCAATGTTGTAATAGCTGTAATCCCCAAAAGCGATGCCATCCTTCGGTGCATAAGCAGAAGTCTCCACCTTATATCCCAGAATCCTGTCCGGTTCTCCTGCCTGATAAGCCGGCTGCCAGATATAAGCACCGTTATTGTCCTTCAGCTTTCTAAGGGAAGGCAGTGTTGCATCATTCATGATAAAGGATGCATTTTTACGGTACGGACGTTTCAGGCCATACACCAGATCCAGCATGTCATCTGATTTCAAAGCTGCAGCCAGTGTATTCAGCAGATGTCCGCCGCCTGTTCCGTCAAAAATACCGGTCGGCTTCCCTGTTCCGTTTCCGTTCAGGAAAGCATCCTCTTCCGCATTGGCAAGTGCCTTTCCAAACTGGACAAGGATGTAATTTTCCAGATTAAAGGCATTGTCATAAAGCAGTTCCTCAGTTACCTTGATCGCCACATGAAGCTTATGTGCATCCAGGATCTTCTGGTCAAAAGTCGCATCCCCGAAAGTCAGCGCCCCGCCTTCCTCAATCCAGCTTGCCGCCGGCTTGGTAGCCGCAATATTGATCTTATGCTCCCCGGAAGTCACGATTCTTGTGGCAAGACGACGCATGATATTCTCTTCATTCAAAACATCAACCAGTCTTCTGTCATACTCTTCCGGAACCAGATAACCCCCATCGGCATCCACGCCCTCCTGAAGGGTATTAGAAACCTGGCGGAAGTTGCTTCTCAGTGCATTCAGCATTGCCCTGCGGTATTCATCAGAAGCACGTCCTGTCTTTGGCTCACCCTGGCCGCCTGCATAAGGCTTCCCGGTCAGCGGCTGGTTTACCGGCTGATTCAGGTTCTTTTCCATTTCCTCAGCCTTGCGGTGGCGGTCAATCGCCTTTGTCAGATCCTCAATCTCCGCTTCCATTCTCTCATAAGTTGCACTGTCCTCCGCAGACAGCACCCCGTTTTCATTCTCATGGGTATCCACAAAATTCTTTGCAGCTTCCCAAACCTTAGCTCTCTTCTCCATTAATTCCTGAATCGTCATAATCCGTATCCTCCTCAGATATATTTTTTGATAAAATTTAAGCGTTCACGCAGATCATCTGCAGAACGCCCTGTAACATTCGTATTCACTTTCTTCTTTTCACACTTCTGGCAGGCATTCTCCGCCGCCCCGAAACATCCATTACAGGGATCGTCCCCCTCAGCACCATTTCCATTCAAGCCGATCCCCGCCTGATCTTTCACGGATTTTCCAGTCTTTCCATAATGCCTCTCCAGCTTATTCATCAGCGCATTATTCACTGCCCGTCTGGAAAACATTACGGAATCAGACGTCCCGTTTTCTGTACGGCTAGCACCTGGATCTCCATTTTCGCCTTCACTGCCCTGTTCCTCTTTCTGGAACAGAATGTCATCCGCAAAGCCAAGCTCCACAGCCTTATTCGCATCCATCCATGTTTCCGCATCCATCAGATGTGACAGTTTCGCCCTGCTCTGTCCCGTTTTTCGTACATAAGCATTGATGATGGATTCCTTCACAGCATCCAGAAGTTCCATAGCCTTCTTCATCTCCGAATGGTCACCCCACGCAACCGTCGCCGGATTATGGATCATCATCATGCTTACCGGACTCATCCATACCTCAGTTCCGGCCATTGCAATGACAGACGCAACAGATGCCGCAAGCCCGTCAATCTTCACCGTAACCTTTCCCGGATACTCCGACAGCATGTTAAAAATCTGCGCTGCGGCAACACAGTCCCCGCCCGGACTGTTGATCCACAGGGTAATGTCCCCTGTCCCTGCATTCAGTTCATCCTTAAAAAGAGCCGACGTGACATCATCGTCAAACCAGCTGTCCTCAGCGATGACTCCGTTCATGAACAGGATTCTTTCCTCAGCTTCCTGTCCGCTTTCCAAATTTACCGCTTTCTTTTTCCAGTTCCAAAACTTCTTCACCAGTATGCTTCCCCTTTCCAGATCCGGCAAAGATACCGGCATCCTGTAATTTTGTCATATTTCCATTGATCAGATACAGATCACCGCCAAGCTCCTCCGGGATCCGGTCCATATTTTCCAGTTCCCGGATATCATTGGCACTCATCCATCCATTCTGTCTTGCCGTGGCATAACCGGTCATCCTTGACTGGTAATCACCCCTGAGCAGCCCATCCACATTGAACTTAAAGAAATACTTCTTCTTTTCCTCCGCAGACAGCAGAGCCCTGACCATTGCCTGTTCCCACCGGCTCACCCAGGGATCCAGTGTATACTTCACAAACTCCAAAGACTGCTGCTCAATGTTGCTGAAACTGGACTTATCCAGATCCCCCACCATATGAGGCGGCACCCTGAAAATCCTGGCAATCTCATCAATCTGAAACTTCCTGGTTTCCAGGAACTGGGCTTCATTCGGTGCAATGGAAATCGGCGTATACTTCATTCCCTCTTCCAGGACAGCAACCTTATTGGCATTGCTGCTTCCCCCGAAAGTGGACTGCCAGCTCTCACGCACCCTGCCCGGATCCTTCAAAGTCCCCGGATGCTCCAGCACTCCTGACGGAGCGGCACCGTTGGCATAAAACTTGTTTCCATACTCCTCCGCAGCAATGGCAAGCCCGATCGCATTCTTCGCCATGGCAATAGGCGAATATCCGACCAGCCCGTCAAATCCAAGCCCCGGAATATGCAGCACATCCGCCGGATGCAGACGCACGATCTTTCCATTTGCTTTCGGATCTGTCCCGGTTCTTCCGTCCACATCATCCCCGTCATAAACCAGATACTCATAATAAAGCCTGCCATGCTCATCCCTGTCCACCGTCATCCTGTCAGGCATCAGCGGATAAAGAGCCACAATTTCTCCCTTTCCATTCCGGATGATCTGACTGTACGCATTCCCCCACAAAAGCAGATGCGTCATCAGAGTCTCCCGGAACACAAAAGAAGTCATCTCCGGATTCGGCTCATCATGCAGCAGAAAATAGAGCGGATGATCCACCGCCTTTTCCTTACCGCCATTATCGTTATACCTGTAAAACTGCAATGGCAGACCCGCCACTGCCTCAGAGAGAATCCTCACACAGGAATACACCGCCGTCATCTGCATGGCACTCCTTGCGTTCACTCTCTTCCCGGAAGCCGTACTCCCCATAAAAAATCCATACCCGCTTCCAGCTGTACTGTTAGAAGGAGCATCCCTTCCCCGAAATAAATTACTGAAAAATCCCATACATCCTCCTTAAAACACCAACAGTCCTCTCTCATCGTAAACGCTGCCACTCTGCCCTTCCTGACGTATACATCTATCAAGCGCCATAATTGCGGCAACAATGCCATCTATCTTCTCCTTAGATTTAGCTTTGGTTACTTTAATATTGCCAGCAGGATCTGTGTCAATAACAACGTTACCTGCCATCCATCTAAGCACTGGATTCCCACCGTGAATAATTCTTCCCTCCATTAGTAAGCGATAGAATTCTTTCGTCGGAGCTGACATTGAAGAAAATCCCTGACCAAAAGGAACAATAGTAAAACCTTCGCCCTCCAAATTTTGAATCATCTGAGTCGCATTCCATCTATCCACTGCAATCTCTAAAATATGATACTTCTCTGATAAATCCATAATGAACTTCTCGATGAAATCATAATGAATCACATTTCCCTCGGTGGACATGATGTAACCCTGCTTCTCCCAGATATCATATGGAACAGAATTAGCTTTCACTCTTCTTGGTATGGTTTCCTCCGGAATCCAGAAGTACGGCAAAAGCACATACTTCTCATCTTCATTCCTTGGCGGAAATATCAGCACCAAAGCTGTAATATCTCCTGTACTCGATAAGTCCAAGCCAGCGTAGCAATCTCTGCCAGCAAGTGCATCCACATCAATCGGCTCATTGCCTCTCATATAAATCGCATCTGGAATCCATGCAACGGTTGAGCTTACCCACATATTGCATCGAAGCCATTTGAAAGTAACCTCATCCGCCGGGTTCTGCTTTGCTTCCCTGTACGCATCCCGAAGTCTTTCAATATCAACGGTATATCCCAGTGAAGGATTTACTTTGTACCAGTTTGCCTCATCCTCCCAGTCCTCATCATCCTTAAGTCCGTAAACCACAGGATAAAAAGTCGGGTCCACACGTCTGCCTTCTAAGATATCCACTGCTTTGGTATGAAGCTCATATGCAATGGAATGTCTGTCATTACCTGCCGTCGTAATAATAAAGTGAAGCGGATTCTGTCTCGCATCCGATGAACCCTTAGTAAGTACATCGTATAACTGCCTGTTGGGCTGCGTATGAATTTCATCAAATACCAAACCGCTTACCGAAAATCCATGTTTACCACCAACCTCCGCTGACAGCACTTGATAGTAACCGGCATTGCTATAATTCACAATACGCTTGGTGGCTCCCATCAGCTTGCTTCTTTTCATAAGAGCCGGTGACATCTCCACCATCTGTTTCGCCACATCAAATACAATAGATGCCTGCTGACGGTCAGCTGCTGCACCGTACACTTCCGCACTTGGCTCATTGTCTGCATATAATAAATAAAGAGCGACAGCCGCAGCCAATTCACTCTTTCCTACCTTCTTACATATTTCCACAAATGCAGTACGAAACTGCCTGTTCCCATCCGCTTTTACAATTCCAAAAATGTCTCTTATGAGCTGCTCCTGCCACGGCAACAGCCAGAATGGTGTTCCGGCCCATTTGCCTTTCGTGTGACAAAGATTCTCAATAAAAGTAACTGCCCTGTCTGCTTTCTTTTTGTCATAGTGAGAAGTAGGCAGCATAAACTGAGAAGGTTTATAATTCTTAAGCTTTGGATATCCCTTTGGTCGTGGTTCCTTTGCCATTAAGAATCACCTCCAAGCAATGCCTCCATCTCATCTTCCAGCTCTTTCCCCTTTGCACTACCAGCCACAATACGTGATCTGGATGAAGGCGTAAGCCCAAACTCGGATGCCGCCTGTAACATCAGTTTCTGATTAGTATTTGCAATACCAACCCAAGGTGTCTGCTGCTGATATCCTTTATCCGTTTCAAAGGTCGAACCCTCAGAATCTATATGCTCCTGCGCTTCCTTCCATCTGGCATAGGACTGGCAGTATGCAGCAAATGCCGCCATGTCCACTTCCGTAAGAACACCCATCTGATTCATCAAATCACATAATCGTTCCCACTCCTTCTTTGCCTCTAGTAAAAGCCAATCCGGACATTCGGGCATTCCCTTTGCCGGAATCGGCTCCTTCGTATTCAATTTTCTCTTACCAGGATTACCTTCCAGTTTCTTAATCGCTGTAGGCTTTGGCTTTCTTCCTGCCATCAGAATCCCCTCCTTCCATATTTTTTTGCATAATAAAAGGACCATGTATTCCTACACGATCCTCATTAACAATCATTGATGTTATAGTAATTTACTCAATGCAGACAATTTAGCTTTTATGCTAAACTCATACGTTTCAGACAATTTACGAATCCATTCGGTATCTTCATTTCGATAAGGATCTTTAATAAATCGTTTAATGAATTTCGTAACCTGACTTCTAAATGTCCAGTTAAGATTTGATGAATTATTAACAAGATTAAAATCTTTTACAGTCTGATTTTCATCAACGACTCCCATCAAATACCTTAATATTAAGACATCCGCAAATGTAAATGGCATAATATCATCTTCAAATTGTAACAATGACATATAAGGGCCACCCTGCTTCGTGTCATCTGTAACAAGAGAGTATGCACCAAGGGTTTGCGCTAATGATATTGCATATACTTCGCCCAAATCACCTGAACCATACAAATTTCTGTTTTCATTGACATTATGTTCAAAAATTTTATATACCTGCAAATCTTTTAGCTTCTGATTTGTATAAATTTCTATCCTACCTGCGGCAATATCAGAATCGACCTTGGAGATTACATCCTGCCCATGATTTTCCAACTCGACATTACGAATCTGTTCATAAATAAACACTCCTTCATCAAAAAAATCAAACAAGATATTCTGAAGATTCGCCTTATAGAAATGGATAATAACATTTGTATCTAAAGAGGCTCTCAATCTTCCAAACCTCCTATCAAATCATCCAAGTCATCATCACCGTCATCGTCATCAAACGAAACAAGCTTGTCACTAATATCTTCAATACTAAGCTGATAACATGCAAGCACCTTTTCCAGCGTTTCTTTTGGCACTGCATTATGGTTATAATTATAAATAACATAATCAATATACTCATGTGGTATATCAATCACATTACTTGGTTCATTCAACTTTGCATTGCCACCAACGCTTCGGAGCAAATTGCCAACCTTTTTCATGGTTCTCTCATTATCAAGACACAGCTTCTGTTTTAGGTCTATTATGCCTAAACTCTCCAATCTGTTTAATGCCATATCAAAGCTAACATTAAACTCTGACATTATACGAGCAATGTCCATTGCTGACAAACCTTTTTCCCCGAAATCTTGAATCCCGAGATCAATAAATCTGCCTACATCATCAGCCGGCATCAATAAACAGGCTGCAAAATAATTTGCTTCCTGCTCTTTTTTATCAGTACTTCTACCATTAATTGTTATACTATCGTCAATAAATGAACTTTCATCGTTTAAATGCAATATCACATGACCAATTTCATGTGCAAGTGTGAAGATTTCTCTGGATAATCTGCTACAGCTATTTGTAAAAATAATAATATCATTATCCTTCTTTACTGCGAAGCCTAAATCAGCATTGTCTCCGAGAGGATATCTTAATAGCTTATATCCAAGTCTCTCACACTCTTTGAACAGATCAATTATTCCATATCTGCTTATTTTACACTTCACCCTAAATGAATCCGCTTTTATTCGGATTTCTCGTTTCCTACTATCCTGCATGCAAACCCTCCTAAATCATATCCTTGTGCTGTAGCTTTGCACACATATGCTTATTCGCATAAAACAAATCAAGCATATCAAATATCTTTTTAGAAGATGCGCCTTCCTCTCCTGCTCTATATTCAACCACCGGAGACTCGTCAAGTACTCTTGTTATATCTCCCACAGTTACGCCTAGAACTTCAGCAACCTTAGAAAGGATATCCAAAGTAACACTATTGACTCCACTCTCAATTCTTGCATACTTCTGTCTGCTGACACCAATCTGATCAGCGACCTGCTCTTGAGTGAAATTTTTTGCACTTCTCAACGCCTTGATACGGCTACCTAACATTTCATTCATGATAATCCCTCCATTTCTGCTTACTAATATTTTATCACAAAAATGAGAAAAGTCAATCTGAAATGTTATAATTTTGTAACATCGCATAATGTCATGTTATGTTTTCACATCAATAACAACCTTTTACTCATACCCCCATCTTCTATTTCGCGATTTTGCACAGAAGAGGGGGCGCCGGTCTTGGAGCATAAGGCCTGTAGAGATTCAAATACCCCCTACCCTCGCTCCATCAGAACCGATATTCCTTGAATCTATCCTCGGTCATCGTCTTTACATTATGATGATGCTCACATAAAGGCTGCCAGTTCGACCTATCCCAAAAGAGTTTCTGGTCTCCACGGTGTGGTTTGATATGATCCACAACTGTAGCCATAGTGATGTGCCCTTCTTCATAACACTTCACACAGAATGGATTGCTCTCTAAGAACTTCCTTCTCTCTCGCTGCCATTTGGCACCATAACCACGCTCTGATGCATGGGCTCTGTCCTTTGTATGTAATGGCTTATGTTTCTCACAATACATCTGACCGTGCGGAATCAGTGCTGCACAGCCAGGATGTTTACAAGGAATATTACTTCTATATGGCAATGCATCCACCTCTTTCCCACTCGAAAACAATTTTTCTCGTTGTCGCGGTGCTCCTCAAATACTCGTGCAAGCACGGCATTTTCATCGCTACTCGCGCAAAAAGCCCCGGAAGTTTTTGGCTTCCAAGGCTCTTCTCTGTCGTACACTTTCGACACTATCATAATAACATATATGCTTATGCCATGTTGGGACAAAGTGTGCCAACTTACTCAGGCACCACAAAATTATTTAATGCCGATGCATGAATACGGTGTACGGTACGATAAGATACATTCAGGTCATAGGAAATATCTTCCCAGCTTTCATTTTTCAGATAGCGGTATTTAAGAAGAAGTCTTTCCTCAGGATTCTCCATACTTTCTATTGCCGCATTGATTGCTGCACGAAGATCCACCAGTCTGTTAATCTTTGCATCAATCTTCTGCTCATACTCCCATATCTTCTCAATGGTCTTAATGAATGGTGCTTCCAGATTTCTATTCGGATTCGTACCAATCTTTTCTCCATATGAACATCCCTGAATAGTACCTCTCATCTCACGAAGCTGTTCCAGTTCCTTTACCTCAACCTGTATCTGCTTATCCAAAAGATATGCCTGCCTCAAATACTCTTTAGCCGTCATAAGCCACCTCCGAAAAGTTATTTCCCTCGGATTTACTCTGATTGTCTTATTTCGTCCTGAAGCTTACGGATTAAGAATTCTCCAGCAACCGAAGTCAGCTGTTGATACCACGAACTTCTGAAAAACTTCTCAATCTGTAAAGCCTCATCTATTGCCGACTTGCTTTTGGGATTACGCTTTACCTTTTTGAGTGCGGCTCTGTAATCAGCAACCGCACTAAGAATAATCACATTCGCAAGTCTTTCATATGGATCCTCTGCCAGATTCTTACTTGCCATCTCCCACCTCTGCTTTCACGGCATCTATAAGTGCCGATTGTGTGAGGTCTTTTGCTTCCAAGGCTTTTAGGATTCTCTCATCAACAGTTCCATCTGTAACAATATGAATCACAGATACAGTCCCTTCTGTCTGACCCTGTCTCCATAATCTGGCTACAGTCTGCTGATACAGTTCAAGGCTCCATGTGATACCAAACCATACAAGGATGTTTCCTCCAGATTGCAAATTCAAACCATGACCTGCAGATGCCGGATGGATAAGTCCTACCTGCAACTGACCTGAATTCCACTTTTTGATACTGGTATCTGTATCAAGCTGCTGAAAATCAATGCCAAGATTGCTAAGTCTTTCTGATATTCTTCTAAGGTCATGCTTAAACCAGTAAGCCACTAATACAGGTCTGCCATTTGCAGCTTCGATTAGATCTTCCAAAGCATCCAGCTTTCTCTCATGGAAGATATTCACATCACCGTCATCACTATAAATAGCTCCATTCGCAAGCTGTGATAATTTACCTGAAAGAGTAGCCGCATTGGATGCAGTAATCTCACCGCCTGGAAGCTGTAACACAAACTCATCTCTTAATGCTTCATACTTTGCCTTTTCAGTCTCATTCAGATGAACCTTATATTCTGTAGAAATCAGCTCCGGCATTTCCAGATAGTCAGTTCCTTTCATGGAAATTGTAATATCTGAAATCTTGTCATATATTCTATCTTCTGCTCCCGGCAAGAGCTTGTAGGTATATACTATCGGGCCATTCATTCTGTCAGGCTTGAAGTAATTCACTCTGTACTGGCCAATGAATCTTCCAAGTCTCTCACCCATATCCAGAACTTTGAATTCTGCAAATAAATCCATAAGTCCATTGGAAGAAGGTGTACCAGTCAAACCGACTACTCTTTTCACCATAGGTCTTACCTTCATAAAGGACTTGAATCTCTTTGCCTGCCAGTTCTTAAAGGACGAAAGCTCATCAATTACAACCATGTCGAAATCAAAAGGTACACCGCTCTGCTCTACAAGCCACTGAACATTTTCACGATTGATAATAAAAATATCTGCATCTGCTGCCAGTGCCTTTTTTCTCTCAGCTGCTGTTCCTACTACAATGGAATATCTGAGACCTTTCAGGTGATCCCATTTTTTGATTTCATCCGACCATGTCTTTCTGGCTACTCTTAACGGCGCTATGATAAGAATCTTCGTTACCTCAAAACTGTCATACATCAGCTCATTTAATGCCGATAACACGATACTGGTCTTACCCATACCCATATCCAGTAATATTGCTGCTATCGGATGTTGTTTTATAAACTCGATTGCATATTTCTGATAATTATGTGGATTGTATTTCATCTAAAATCCCTCCGATTTGCTCGATTCCATCCAAGATGTATGTATGGAACCCCATTTTTTCTAATAATTTGTGCCTTGACTTCTGTAATGCTCTGGGCTTTTCTCCCGGAGCCTTCACCTCAACAAATCCGATGTGTCTGCCAGGCAGAAACACTATCCTGTCTGGCATTCCATCAAATCCAGTCGAAACCCACTTAGGACAAATACCGCCTCTGGCTTTAACTGCTTTTACAAGCTTCTGTTCTACTTCTTTCTCTCTCATACTCAGCCCATGCCTCCTCGAATGCATCCATACATCCGCTGCAAGCACCACATCCTTCAAGATATTCCTGAATCTTTGCTTTATCTCCATCATGAGGAAACTGCTTGTCACCTTTCATATCCCTGGCAAGGTCACCCACAGGTGCATGGTCGTTGATATGTTTTTTAAGCATCCATCTATAAAAATTCATTGCGAATCCTCCATCAAAAATTGTTTGCGGTGCAGGGTGTGCAGGATGATACATAACCTTTCCCTATAGCAAAAAATCCATAAAAATTTTTGCATACGCGATATAGGTATTTGCCCTGCACCCCCTGCACCTTTTGTCATTTATTCTGCAAAATCCGTGTCTTTAAGCTGCAATCCCTGCACCCACATACCAGATTTTTTCTTCTTGCGTGTGTATCCAGCCTTTTCAAGAACAGCTGTAAAGTCTGCATTATTACGAGAAATCTCACCCGTGCGTAAACAGTAAGAGCGATATTCCTGATAAAGCTCTCCTGATTTCTCTTCCAAGCCATCACCCCTGACACAGCACTCTTCTAAGAAGTGCTCAAGCCAATCGTTCATTCCACGATATTCAGCAATAGCATCTGCAACTACCTTAGGTCTCTCCAAATGGAAGTCAGCCTCAATTGCTTTTCTGGCACCTTCGATGATCCAAGCCAAAACATAAGAACCGGCATTCTCAAAAAGATAATCCGAATAATTCTTGATGTCTGACTTGCCTTCAATCTTTGCGTGGAACGGAATGACAATCAGTCTTCTCCAGGTACCCTCATCCGTGGCTCTTACCTTTGGAAGATGGTTCGTATAAAGCACAACAGTATGAGTCGGTGTGTAATCGAATGGATCCTTGAATTTCTTCTCACCTCTGACAACATCAGTGGAGCAGACCTGCTTAAGAACTGAGGTTGAAAGAAGCATTCCCTCTTCAAGCTCTGCTGCAATCGCAAGACGCTTACCTTTAAGCTCAGCAATTTCCGGCTTCACATTTCTTCTACAGTTCGCTGTCATAGTGTCAGCAGAAATAGTCCCTGCATAAGTACCAAGAACCTTTGATACCGTATTCCAGAATGTGGATTTACCGTTTCGACCTTCTCCGTAGGCAATGATGAGAGCTTCCTCATATACCTTTCCGATTGTTGCAAGTCCACAGGTCATCTGTACATATTCAATAAGCTCCTGGTTACCACAGAAAAATAATTGAAGGGATTCCTCCCACAAATCTTTTCCCTTGTCACCGGGCGATACCGTTGTAATCTTTGTAAGAAGATCTGATGGAGAATGCTCCATAGCACCTGCCATACCTTTTCTAAGGTCATAAGTTGCATCAGGCGTGTTAAGCATGTTCTCATTCGCATCCAAATCTTCCACTTTAATCTGAATCATTGGCTTTACGGCATTCTGGACATTTACAAGATTCTTGAAGTTCCTGCACTTCATAACAAATGCGTAGTAATTTTTAGCGGCAAGATATGCTCCATATGCCTTTTCAAGTTCAGGAGTAATCAGCTTTTCAAGTGCCTTACCACCTGCCTTAACAACCTTTTCAGCTAATCCAGCTTCCACCAGAACCTCAATGCATCTGTTCAGTTCGCCCCTGGCATCCACGAGCTGCATATCCAGAAACTCTTCCACGGCTCCTACCGCATCCTGCTTGTTTTCACACCAACAGGTGCCGTCATATCTAAGGAAGCTTGTCGCATCACTGTAAATCAGTTCATCCTCATACTCTCTTGCAAGTACCTTTGCCTCACCGATATCAGAGAAATCCTCAGGCTCTAAGGAAACACCATCAAAATCCTGATTGTACTCTTCCGGCGGAACATATCCGTCCTGACCCACAACCTTCTTATTAAAGAAGCGGATTGCACTCGCCCAAATAATTGCAAGCTCTTCATCTGATAGCGGCGGATCACATTTCTGAGCATGTTCCATAAAAGCATCGTGAGCCTTTTCTGTATTTCCATAGCGTTTAAGAACCCTGCCTGCGAAACGGCTCATGGCGTTATTGCGATTTCCTTCTAAAATCGGACCGCTGCCAGATGCTGTTTCCTCATCAGGAAGTTCAACCACGACTTCTTCATCAATAGTTGTCCATCCCTCGTGCCAAACTGCTTCACCACTATCAGCTCCGAAAATGAATCTTGCTGCGTCCAGAGCATTCCCATCAAAAAATGGATATGCATTATGGATTGCTGCCTTTAATGCTGCATAAGCTGCTGCATCCGTCATTGCTTCGATTTCAAAGTACACATGGTATTTAGGTCTTGCTGCCTTACCGTTCTTAGAAACCATATGGTTTCTGCTTGGAGCCACTGCATATGAAATATCAGGAAGAAGTTCTTCCAACTTCTCTGCCGTGATCCATTCGTCCGGATCATCTGTGTGGTCGTTATCAAGATCCATGACAACCACATTCGACTTAAGGAAATTATCAATGCTGCGGTAATTGTTCTTATATTCCGCACACACATGATCCATCTTTACTGCTTCCTGCAGCTCTGATGCATTGGTGACCGTTACCTTGTTGGGATAACTACAATTCTTTGCATCAGCAATTACATTCGCTGTCTGTAAAATCAATTGCATGTCTTTCCTCCTGTTAAATTTTTCTACTTAAAATTCCCGGTCTTTTCTTATTTCCTATCCCATCGGAATCACCTCCTCCGTAGTGTCCGGGGCTCTTATCAAGCTCCCTCTACTGCTCAAAGGAGATTCAGACCGATATTTTCCGAACTTTTTTCAAAAAACTTTGTGGTTATCCTGCACCGTCAGAATCGCTTCCTTATATAAAGAAAAAACCGCCTAAGCGGCGGCATAAAAAAGTTTGATTATTTTTCGGAATATTTAGTTTCCATTCTCCTTTGGACATTAGAAGGACAGGTTACAGAACATCTGAAAAATTCTTAAAAGTTTTTTCGGAAAATCTGAAGCCGAATCTCCTTTGAACATTAGAGAGGCACATAAGTCACTCGGAAACGAAGGTGCTGCAGATGCAGAAAGACATGAAAGTCCAGTCTTCCCACCCACTTCCATCAGAGGATGCAGAGTTACGTGACATCCTCATCGCAATAAGTGTGGTGGCAAAGCGACTGGCAACGAACCTTGAAAATCAGAATATGGAAGGAGAAAGACAACATGAGCAAAATGAGCGAATTGTCCGTGTTACTGGACGAGATCATCAACACAGGGAGCAGCCTTTTGAAGGCGCTTACTGCTGTCAGGGAATTGGTTGCATCTTTAGAAGATAAGGATTTGAAAGTAATCGATGTTCCGGAACAGAAAGCAATTGAGGCACCTAAGCCTGCTGTCAAAGCAAAAGCAAAAAAAGAGGAACCTGCCTACACCCTTGAAGCAGTGCGTGAGGTCCTTTCCAGAAAGTCCAACATTGACGGCGGACAGCACAGGGCTGAGGTAAAAGCACTTGTTAAGAAGTATGGAAATGGCGGCACATTGAAAGATGTTCCTGCTGAGCAGTATGCAGCACTTATCGCTGAAGCGGAGGTAATCGGAAATGCCTAAACATGCACTTCTCTCTGCATCGGCAAGCCATAGGTGGTTAAACTGTCCACCGTCCGCAAAGCTGTGTGCGGATATTAAAGATGAAGCCAGCCCTTATGCAAAACAGGGTGCCGATGCACACAGCCTTTGTGAATTCAAAGTACTTACCGCACTCGGACAGCATCCACCCGATCCGACAGATGACCTGGATTACTTCGATCAGGAAATGGCTTACTGCACAGATGAATATTGTTCCTATGTTATGGAGCAGCTTACAGAAGCCAAAACTCATTGCAAGGATCCACAGGTGCTGGTTGAGCAGAGACTTGATTTTTCTAAATGGGTTCCTGAGGGATTCGGTACCGGTGACTGTCTGATTGTAGCGGATGATGTATTACATATCATCGACTTCAAGTACGGACTCGGTGTTTTGGTAGAAGCAGAAGATAATCCGCAAATGATGTGCTATGCACTTGGAGCATTGGATATCTACGATGGCATCTATGACATTACTTCTGTAAAGATGACCATCTTCCAACCCCGCCGTGAGAATGTCAGCACTTTCACTATTAAGAAGGAAGACCTTCTGAAATGGGCTGATGATTTCTTGAAGCCTACAGCAGAGCTTGCTTTCAGCGGCGAAGGTGAATTCAAAGCCGGTGACCACTGCACCTTCTGCAAAGCTAAGGCTACCTGTCGCAAGCGTGCAGAATACAATCTGGAACTTGCTAAATATGATTTTGAGATGCCTGCTTCCTTAAGCAAAACAGAGATTGCAGCAATCCTTCCAAAGATTGACGATCTCACTGCCTGGGCAGCTGACATCAAGGAATATGCCTTACAGCAGGCTTTATCTGGAACAGAATATCCCGGATTCAAAGTCGTTGAAGGCAGGGCAAACCGTAAATACACCGATGAAGAGGCAGTTGCCTTTGTTGTCAAAGATAACGGTTATGACCCTTATGAGAAGAAACTTCTCGGTATCACAGCAATGACTTCTCTCTTAGGTAAGAAAAAGTTTGAAGAGCTCCTGGGTGCTCTTATTGCAAAACCTCAGGGTAAACCTACACTGGTGCCTGCGTCAGATAAGAGACCGGCACTTAATACGGCAAAAGATGATTTTAGTTAAGAAGAATAAGGAGGACAACATCATGCCAAAGTTTATGAATGCTACAAAAGTTATCACTGGAGTAAACACAAGATGGAGCTACGCTAACGTGTGGGATCCTAAGTCAATCAATGGTGGAGCACCTAAGTACAGTGTCTCCCTCATCATTCCGAAGTCTGATACCGCTACTGTTGAGAAAATCAAGGCAGCTATCCAGGCAGCATATGAGGACGGTGAGTCCAAGCTTAAAGGCAACGGCAAGACCGTACCTGCACTCTCTGTACTTAAGACACCTCTTCGTGATGGTGATCTTGAAAGACCTGATGATGAAGCTTACAAGGGATGCTACTTCATCAACGCGAATAGTGCTACTGCTCCTGGTATCGTGGATGCAGACAGACAGCCTATCCTTGAGAGATCCGAAGTATATTCCGGTGTTTACGGTAGAGCTTCCATCAATCTTTATGCTTTCAACAGCAACGGTAACAAGGGTATCGCATGTGGTCTTAACAATCTCCAGAAGATTCGTGACGGTGAGCCTCTTGGTGGCAAGTCTCGTGCAGAGGATGACTTTGCTTCCGAAGAAGAGGACGATTTCCTTGACTAATATGTAACTCATTGACCTTCGGGCGGTGGCTTCTGCAGCTGCCGCCTACTTTTTGTAAAGGACTGAAAATATATGAAAATACAAGAGTTGTCGGTAGACTTGGAGACTTACAGCGATGTTGATATAGCCAAATGTGGTGTTTACAAGTACGCTGAGTCTGATAATTTTGAAATACTGTTATTCGGAGTATCTGTTGATGGTGGAGATGTTGTAGTATATGACCTTGCCTGTGGCGATACTATTCCGAAAGAAATAATGGATGCACTTACTGATGATACTGTTACCAAATGGGCTTTCAATGCTTCCTTTGAACGTATCTGTATCTCCAACTGGTTAAAGAAGCACTATCCTGATAAGTTCAAAGGCTATAGCATTCCTGAAGATCCTGCTTCCAAATATCTGGATCCTGCCTCTTGGAAATGTACCATGATATGGTCTGCTTATATGGGATTACCGCTTTCACTTGAAGGTGTCGGTGCTGTACTTAAACTTCAGGATCAGAAAATGAAAGAAGGTAAAGACCTCATCAGATACTTCTGCTCTCCATGCAAAGCAACCAAAGTTAATGGCGGTAGAACCAGAAACCTTCCGGAGCATGCACCAGACAAATGGGAAACCTTCAAGACATACAATAAGTGTGATGTCGATGTAGAAATGGCAATAAAACAAAAACTCTCTCGCTTTCCGGTTCCTGACTTTGTATGGGATGAATACCATCTAGATCAGAAGATCAACGACAGAGGTATAATGTTGGATATGGCTGTAGTTGAGAATGCTATCGCCTTCGATGAAAAATCAAAAGCATCACTTATGGTTGCTATGCAGAATATCACAAATCTGGACAATCCAAACAGTGTAGTTCAGATGAAGCAGTGGCTTTCTGAAAATGGCATCGAAGCAGAATCTCTTGGCAAGAAAGATGTGGCTGTCATGATAAAAGATACAACTGGAGATGTCGCTGATGCACTTAAACTTAGGCTCCAGCTTGCCAAATCATCCGTCAAAAAATATCAAGCCATGCAGAATGCGGTATGTAATGATGGCCGGACCCATGGAATGTTTCAATTTTACGGCGCCAATCGTTCCGGGCGTTGGGCTGGCAGACTTATTCAGTTGCAAAATCTACCGCAAAATCATCTTCCTGATCTTGCAGATGCACGTGAGATTGTTCGTACTGGTGATTATGATATGCTGCAGCTTTTATATGATGATATCCCTGATACACTCTCTCAGCTGATCCGTACAGCCTTCATTGCAAAGCCTGGTTATAAATTCATAGTATCGGACTATAGTGCAATCGAAGCCAGAGTGCTCTCGCACCTTGCTGGTGAGACCTGGCGTTCAGAGGTATTTGCAAAAGGTGAAGATATTTATTGTGCTTCTGCAAGTCAGATGTTTGGTGTTCCTGTTGAGAAGCACGGTATCAATTCCCACTTAAAACAAAAGGGTAAAATCGCCGAACTTGCTCTTGGATATGGTGGATCTGTAGGTGCTCTTAAATCTATGGGGGCTTTGGAAATGGGACTTACCGAAGACGAATTGCAGCCACTGGTCGATTCCTGGCGTAATGCTAATCCTAATATCACCGCCTTCTGGTGGGCTGTGGATGCTGCAGTAAAGGAAGCTGTTACCATGCGCACCACAACTGAAGTTGGTAATATCCGCTTCATTTATAAAAGTGCCATGCTTTTCATCGAACTTCCATCTGGCAGACGATTAGCATATGTAAAGCCAAAGTTGGGTGAGAACCAGTTCGGCGGTACCTCCGTTACCTATGAAGGTGTCGGATCCACAAAGAAGTGGGAACGCATTGAGTCATATGGCCCGAAGTTTGTGGAGAACATTGTTCAGGCAGTTTCCAGAGACCTTCTCTGTTTTGCCATGCGTAATCTCTCCCATTGCTTTATCTGCGGTCATGTCCATGACGAACTGATAATAGAATGCCGTGAAGATGCATCCGTTGAAAGCATCAGCTCTGTTATGGGAAGAACCCCTGACTGGATGCCGGATATACTTATCCGCGGCGATGGCTACGATACCAAATTTTATAAAAAGGATTAACGAAAAATCCACCCGAAGCAGATGTAATACCTGCCTGGGTGGATTTCTTTATTCACACAATTTCTTTACAGATAATCGATGGTTCCTCTGAATTCATCATATATCGGTCTGAGTCTCTTGACCCAGTCATACAATGTACTATCAGCTTTACCCATGATCTGAGAAGCTGTCTTCATATCATATTCTGAACCAAGAAGATTGATAAGCTCCACATATTTTGCATACTTAGGGTAGTGCTCTGTCACATAATCTCCCAAATCCTTCAGAAGTCGGATATAGGTATCAGCATTGGAATATTTCTTAGATTCAGGTTCAAACGAATCGACGTTGCCCTCTCCATCCTGCACATCAAGGGTAGAGAAATTGAGCTTACCATTCATAGGACGAAACAGGCGATTGTAACCAAAAGGGCACTCTTCACACTTAACCGCTATTGTTTTCTTCTGCCCAGGTGCTCCTGTATAATCAGGATTTGCTACTCTGAGCGGACAACGCATGCTCTTTCCGTTACTACCACAGATTTCGCAGCGATTCTCCATTCTGTACTGACTCTCCTGTCTCCATTCTTCCTGCTTCCAGTCTGCATAGAACTGAGCACCTGATTCAGTAGAAGTCTCTACCGCAAACTTAAATGCCGGCACCCAAACACCTTCCACACGCATCTTGCTGATTTCAATACCAGCTCGTTCTGCTTCTGGAGCATTTTTGAACTGCTTGATACCTTCCTCTGTAGTCTCCACATACAGGTATTTCTTACCTTCTTCAACATTTACTCTGGTTTCCATTTTTTGTCCTTTCTGCTGTGTGCTTTCACGCCACAGGCGAGGACAAGAGCTGACCAGAGCTGCTGATAATGCCGTAACAAAAATGGACGCACGACAATAAAGCGGGAATAGTCACTGTATCCGCACTTCACCCACTTTGGGTGTTGTGTTGAAAATCAGTATTCTTATCCTCGCCTTGTAGTCGCGCGCCCACAGGCTTTGAAATAAATTATTGTTATTGACGGATCATAGGTTCCGCCGAACCTTTGTCTATGAGAACTGCTTCTGCAGTAATCTCCATAAACAAAAAGGAGCCATGTATACGCAATCATCTACGTATCACATGACTCCAATCAGTCGTTATCAGCTACCAATCTAGCTGACCTTAGTAATTTTATTTTCATAAACGTTATATTTGCCATCTTTAGACTTTTTGACGACAGCATCACACGTCTTAGTAGCAGTTCTCTTAACTTCATTTAGAAGTTTTAAATCTTCCTCTGTAACCTTAACCATTACACTCGGAACTTCTACCATAGGCAACCTCCTTTCGTAAAAATGGCCGGAGTTGTCCCACTACACCCATTTTCAGGGATAGCAAATAGGATCAACTCCGGCTTGAAACGTCACTTAAGCATTTACGCTCGGCTCATGAATTTTATTCAGTTTTACCCATTCTTGCAATAAGCTTCGAATAGGCTAATAATCGCTCCTCTTGATTCATTGCGGCAGTAATTTGATCTACTACTTCCACTGCATCAATAGTTACTGTTGCAGGCACTAACTTGTCCTTACTCTTCAATTTGAATTCAACCTGTAAAATACCATTAGGTCTAATCAGCTTACATGCCTTATCGCGAGGATTATTGCCTTGAACAAAAAGTTCAAAATTTTTTTCATTTCCCACTTGACGTTCCCCCTTCCGTATGTTATACCCTCGCCGGAAGCGGTTCATCAGGGTTGTTTTTTGCATTTGTATACACTGTCTTAACATCGGCAAGCTCTGCCTTTGTCATCTTATCTCCCATAACTAAATAGGAGATTACCATTCCTACACCTCGTACTGCTTCTTTACCGGTAATCATCTTCTTATTTGTACTACCAATCACAAGAAGATTAATCCAAAGCTCATTATCGAAAGACCAAGAAATCTTATTTAATTTCTTAACGATATCTTCCCATAAAAGACCTTTTGATTTTGCCATTTTAGCCACATGTGCTAATGCCATCTGCGTTACCGGTTTGAGCAACAAGTTATTCTCTCTCAGTACTGAAATAGGTTTATCACGCCGTGTGAGCTGTATGTATTCTTGAAAGGCTTCCAAATTATTCAGCAGAACTCTCCAATACTCCGCCACTTCATCATATGCAGCTTCTACATCACTCTCATCAGGCAATACATTTGTTGAGAACTTACTGTCCTTCAATAATGTACCCGAAATCGTATATAAAGCACTTAATGTGGTTAACTGCTTGCTTCTAGTTGAAAGTGTGTTGCTCTTCCAATTAACAAGATCAATTCCCATAATCGGCGCGAGCGGTTCTCCTTCTACAAGAAGTCTCCTTGATATAACTGCGAACACATCATCATCACTAGTGATAATATTGTCTCCTCGACTTGTCTGTTTAGCATACTTGTTAATCTTGTTAAAAATCTTACGAATCTTCTGAGTATCTGTATGCTCCACAAATATCACGCTAATTTCCTCATTTGCCAATTCCGGATGTGGTACCAACCTATTCATAGCTGCTGTCATTTTCTCGCCAGCCGGTATTCCCATAACACCTTTTATAGCAATTTTTAGCGCCAATAGCCTGTGCTGCCCATCGAGGGCAATCAGACGTTCCTTTCCGGGTAATGTAAGAAACCCCATATCCTTCATAGGAACTCTGTATGCTGCAGGTATTGTCTGAAGTGCTTCCGCTACCGATTCATAAACGATATCCTCATAACCTGAATATATATCTATAATCAAGCTACCGAAGAATCGATTAGGATCATCCACTACATAGGGAACCATTTCCTCTACCACACGTTTGATATCATATTCGCGCTGCATCTTTTCATCAGCATTCATATCAGGCCATTCAGGTAGTTCCTTAGCGATTCCCACACTGTCAATCAACTGTCCTGCAGACATCTTTGCCAAGTAATAAGGAGTATCCCCCATCTTGGCTCGAATGCATCCAATCGTTGCCATAATCTACCTCCTGTCGCTTTTTATTCTATTGTATTGTCATAATATCACAAACCTGTATTTATGTCAAATACAATACATAAATAATTTATAAAACTTTGTGCATTAAAAAAACAAGTGCCATCCGGTACTTGTTTTTTTACTCATCATCATTATTTACAGTTGGCGTATAATCAATATAATCTCGTAGTTTTCTACTTTGAGAAGGATGTCTCAACTTTCTTAACGCTTTTGCCTCTATCTGTCTGACACGTTCTCTTGTAACATTAAAAGCATTTCCTACTTCTTCAAGGGTTTTAGCTTCGCCACCCTTCAAACCATACCGTAATTCTAATACCCGTTGCTCTCTTTCAGTCAAAGTTTCTAATACTTCATGCAATTGCGCACTCATCATTATATAAGAAACTTTTTCTTCTATGTCATCTTCACAAATCAATTCCCGCGGATACAAATCCCCATGTAATTGTTTTTTTTCATGTTTTTCAAAAACATCAAAGTTTTTCAAAAACATTCCATACAGATCTTCATATGATTCAAACGGTATTGTTGCATAAATTGCATCTTCTGTTTGTTCGTTGGTAAAAGAAAGCTTTTCCGACAAAAGATCATATACTTCCGGGTCATTAATTGCATCAATATCTCCTGCATAGCCTGCTGCTTTTAAAAGCGGATATGCTAAAAAATATGGATCTTTTTTATGTACCGGATAATACATTAATGCCCTTTGAGTTGGTTGTCGTCTAGAAATATTCTGTAATATCCACATTGCCGCGTAAGATCCGAACGCACCATTCGTATCAGGATCATATTTATCAACGGCGGTAACAAGACCTATACAAGCTTCGCCAACAGCGTCTTGTATATCCATATCATAAGCTTCCGCCCTTTGAAGAGCTATCCTCAATGCAATTCTCAGATGCATCTCTATCATTCGTTCTCTCGCATGAAGATTGCCTTCAGTAACCTGATACTTCAGCTGTGAAAATTCTTTCCATTGAGGTGGCTTAATATTTCTAACCTCAGTCACAAAATCTCTCAAAGATTCATCTAACTCAATTATTCTGTCGTAGACGGATTCATAATCGCTTTGAGCATAATCATTGTAGTCATCATCTTCACTATCTTGCGCAATTCTATTACTTGATGAAGGTGCTTCGTCATAAACAAGAATACCTCTTGTTGTAATTGCACTTGACAGCCAATCAAAATCCTGAATAGGAAGAGAATTAGCATCAGCGCAATCCATTATATCGTCAAATGTGACATATCCCTGTTTATCAGCTTTATCAAGCAGATATGTAAGCGCCTCCTGTCTTAAATCTCTTCCCATCAAACTTCCTCTACTATTTCTTTATGCAAAGCTGCATAACGTCATCGCTCGATATTTCAGAATTAAATCGATCCTGAAATTCTTCTACAAACTCGTATAACTTGTTAATAAAATCATCAGGATTAGATGCTCCTTCTATTAATTTTTCATACAGAACATCTACTCCGCCTCTCACATAACTGTCGAATCTTTCCTCATCCTTAGGATCATCTCCCATATGACGGAATGCCTTGTCAATTCTCTTATCTTCGTCAAGCTCATACTGTTTATCAAGCAGCATAATCAATCTGAAATTAAACAGCAACTCTTCTTGTGAGTAAATAACTCTATCACCCATTACATTCTGATTGTACACTTGATTTGTTTCCGGATTCTTGGTGTCGTCAGGTTCAGCTGTCCGTCCATACAAAAATCCGATTAATGGTGCATTTGTATACACATCTATATTTCTTCCAAATAATTGTGCTTTGCTTTCCGCATCAAATGCACTTGTCAATTGATCGACACGCACTGCATGTCTACCTTTAAAACGATATTGCTTATCAAACATAGCGTGCCTCCTATACTAATACTGTTTCGAACTCATTCTTCTTATCAAAGTGATGTCTACTACCGATCTTGTCACCCATATAATCTTCAGCAAGCTCTCCATCTGTATCCTTAATGAAAATGATAACCTGTTCTGCTGTCTCCGGCAAAGCCTCACAGACAGTTTTTATTCTTCTTTTATCAAATGCAGAGAGCGGCGCATCCATTACAAGTGGATATGGTTCTGAAGAAAGCAGCTTTGTGTCCTCATCAGTTGAGTTTCTATTATCTCTTGCCATTTTAATTATACCGGTGATAAAAGCAAATATAACCGATATACTCTGTGCTGTAGACGTTTCAACATCTCCTTCATAATCAGTAACATACACAGAGATATGATACTTGTCATCAATTTCAAGATATAAGCCACCATTGTAAATCTGTTTGAAAATATCATTAATAGTCGTCTGCAAACGAGTTCTTATCTTTTCCTCGCTTGTAGAATACTCTACCAACAATTCCTTATAGATTCTTTCAGCATATGTCTTGTAGATCTCAATTTTCTTGTTTGCTTCATCAAGCAGAGTAAGATTTCTCCGTTCAGTGTCAGCTCTATCTCTTTCAGTTTCTTTACGAGCTCTTTCTGCAATCTTTCTATCTCGTTCTGCTCTATCCTTAGCAATCGTTTGATCGCAAAGCTGGATTTCATGATTTATTGCTCTTACCTTATCACGAACATCTCCACCGCTAAGTTTTCCTTCTACAATAGCCAGGTCATCCCTAAGCTCAATAAGATCATCATCCTGCTGACTGATTACCGCCATATGATCAGATAGCTGTCCATAAAGATCCTTTTTGTCTACTGCCCTTCTCTTTGATTCCTTTTTGAAATCCCCTATGGTTGTACTAATAGACTGCGGTGGAAGAAAATCAATCAATTCTTTCACTTTGGTGTACGGAATCGTGCCCTCATCAAGATGAGTACCACAGAGACATACCTTCTGCTTTAACAAATACTCAATCGTTTTTGCATGCATATAAGGAATATCTTTACCTGCAAAATCCTTCTCAGATAAAAGCTCAAGCGCACGTTGTATAAGGGAAATTGAGAAAAATGAGCTCAGGTTTCCATTAAAATCCTTTGACATTAGCTTATAAACATTAGCCTTGGATTTTTCGGCAGCTGCAATTTTACGCTGCAATTTTTCCCTTTCTTCTTGCAGTTTTTCGCCCTCTTCGTATTGTTTTAATTCTTTAACTTTATCAGTCTTTCGCGCAGTAGCCGTCTCAATTTCAGAATCTAGTTCTTCAATTCTTGCATCAATCTGCTCTATTTCTGCATTGCAACGGTTAATAATATCGGTATATTCTTTTATTTTAGCATTGCTCTGAGAATTATAGCTTGATTCGTAACTGCTAATTACACTGGTTCTGACTCTTGGGTTGAAATGCTGAATCGCACTATACATACCGTTTAAGCCTAACAAACCCTTTACCGCATCTGCAAAGTCTGCCGCTTTCTTTCCGTTTGAAATATCCTTACTCATCTTCTCAATACGTTCACCATCGAAGAAAAAGTATCTGGATAATTCTTTCGGCAAAATACCTTTAACCTCACTCTCACATGCTGTCTTCTTTATATATGATGTATTTCCAGAAGCATCCTTCTTTGCAATATCAAATACAGTATTATCTGGCTTTATACGATTTGAATTATCTTTTCTATAAATCTGTTCACGAATCAGAGTATAATCTACATCACCATGTTTAAGCTTTAGCACAACTTGAACCTTAGCTTCCTGTCCAGGACGTAACTCAGATGCAACCACCTTGTTTAGCATATTTTTGTCTGAGAACTCCGTTTCACCATAAAGGCACCAGAAGAAAGCCTGGGCAAAAGTAGTTTTACCAGTACCATTCTCGCCAATAATAATTGTTACATTTTTCCCATTGCTTCCGTCAGCGAAATCTATAGATTCATTGCGAAACTGTCGGAAGTTTTCCAGTTTTATCGATTGAAGTAACACTGTGCTTCCTCCTCTATTTTCTTTTTAATCCAAGTTACCATCTGCGGATCCGACATTGTTTTCGTTTTCAGATTCATATTCTCCTGAAGAATAATCTTGCGTTTTAAACGTTCAACTGCCTTATCATCAATTTTAATTTCTTCCATTATCAAAGACCTGTCCTTTCTGACTCTTCGTCATCTTCTGTGATATGGTATGCTTCTTGTATGTCCCAAATCAAATCATTTGCCTGCATCGAATTCATCGATAATCTTCCAAACTCCTTGATTCTTGCAAGTTCATTCTTTACAAGAGATAAATCTCTTTGTGCCTGTTCTGTGGTCAATCCTGAGACAGCGTCTAATTCTCTTGGCAAAGTAACAAAATCATATATTTCTGCATAAGGTTTATTATCAGCCTTTCTTAATACACGGCCTCTGCGCTGAATATATTCCTTGGGATTTGTTGTACTTGCCAAAATAAATGCCGTTCTTATTCCCGGAATGTTTACACCCTCATCAAGACACTTGATTGCAACAATTGCTTGTAGTCTATCTCCCTTTTGAAACTGTTCTTTTATAGTTGCTCTTGTTTCCATATTCTCTTCCGAAGTGAATTTTGCCACTTCCATATGGAATTCATTTCCAAGGATTCTAGTAACAGCCTCTATCTGACGAATATCTTCCTCCTCCGTGTTAGAACTATCCGCCTTTTCATCAATCACATTTGTGGCTCCACAGTAGACTAGAATGTTATTATCATCTGCATAAGGGGCTATATATTCCCTCAATGCTTCCAATTTCTGACTCGCTCCGGCAACAATTCTCGCTCTTTCCATTGCAAGAATTTCTCCTCGCTTGTTGAGCTTATATTTGCCGTCTTTACCTTTGATCAAGCACTTTGACATCTCATATGACTTCTGCTCATACTTTTCAAGTTCTTCATCTGTCAAATACACAGGAATTGGATAGTACTTATACTTAGTAAGTTTATCCTGATCAATTGCTTTTTCCAGCGAATACTCTATACACTTCTTTCCGAAGAAATCATATAAAAATGCTGTACCCTCATCATCTCTGTGCCTATCCAATGTTGCAGAAAGTGCCAGCCTGTATGTAAATCTATCATCCAACAATCTTGAAAGACTTCTTGCGCCAAAGTTGTGAGCCTCATCCACCACCAAAAGCACAGATGATTGTATTTTACTAATTTCTTCCTGCACTGTTGAATTTGTAAATGTAGCATTTGTACACACAAAGCAGAAGAAACTTTTTTCCCTTCGTAATTTTTGATCACGAACCGCTTTTGCTAATCTCTTCTTCCAATCCTTTTGAGATGAACTACTATAGCCAATAATTGGCTTTATATTAAATCTTACAATGTCCTCAACCCACTGCTCTACCAAGTGCTGGTAAGGACATACAATAATAACGGCAAGCACATCATCAAGGTCTTCCGATAACTTTGAAATAGCTCCTAATCCCGTTAACGTTTTTCCCGTACCGGTTGCCATATCAAAAATCCCTCGATAATTCTCTCCTACCCAAGATGCTATGGCCTCTTTTTGATATTCACGAAGTTCAATATCATCCGGGATTCGCGCACCTATAGGTCCCTGGCTTTCTCTGCTCATCTCCGTTAACTTTGTTGCATATGTTAATATGCGCCTCGCGAACTGGTCTTTATCAATATTGAAGTTCGGAGATTTTCTTCTATACTTTTCAATTAATGCACCTGTTATATTCGGAAATTCTAAAACCTTTATATTGGGTTCTGTATCATGCCATATTGAATAAAATGCATTTTCCTTCAATCGAACTCTTTCAATTTCACTTGGATCTCCCCAGCTTCTAAATACATCCATCGTCTCGTAATTTATGGACATCGCTGTGGCCGACTCATTATTAGATCCAGAGAATGCTATCTTATCTCCTACCGCATCTTCGATAATTCCCATTTTTTCATGATACATACCAATTCCGCGTTGATCTTCCGTATATGCAATCTGTATATCCATTACCCCATCTGCTATCAATGAAGCAAGCAGATTAAGTCTCTCCATAGAATAGTAGTCAGTAGGTTCTTCTGCTATCTGGGCTAACAGCGCTTTTTCGATGATTTGATTTCTGTCATCATACCCTTTTTTTATTGCCTCTATGTCTTCATCTGAAAGATATGGTGATGCCACAATCTGTATCTTTCCGCCTTCTGAAGCCATTTCTGCAATACCTTTAGAAATCTCTACTAATGATGAAGATGAGAAAAAACCAACTGCTCTTTTATATGATACGGATTCACGCAATAGCGGAATATAAAAATCCTGAACCACATTATCTATTAGAGATCTGTATTCACTTTTGACTTTGTGATCTTTAAATCCCATAAAGCAGTTCCTCCCTCCTACAAATTCTCTTCTATATAATCTAATGCATTCCTAAGTTCTTCAAAATCTTGCTGAGATGTAAAATAATTAACACTAAATCTTATTGTTCCAGCTGGATATGTTCCAATAAACCGGTGTGCTAACGGCGCACAGTGTAACCCTGTTCTCAGCGCAATCCCCTGCTGATCGAATACACTACCAGCACTATCGCTACTAATCTCGTCAATCAAACACGAAACTATACCAACATATTCTCGTCCTGGTTCATTTCCTACAATACGTATAAATTCATACTCTTCTAATAAATCTATTAGTTTTTTCCTATTATGAGCTTCTGTATTTTTTATTTCCTCGATTGTAGTCTTTTGTATCCAATCAAGTGCTGCATTAAGACCAGCAACCCCTGAAATATTTAACGTCCCCATTTCATACTTTTCGGGGATGCTTTCAGGCATATCCTGATTAGCCGATTCATAACCAGTTCCACCAAATATTACAGCCGGTAATTTAATAGACGGATTCATAATGAAACCAGATATCCCCGTAGGACCATACAGTGTCTTATGTCCTGCAAATACTGCAAAGTCAAATGTTGTCAAGCCAACGTTACAATCAACAACTCCTGCAGTCTGTGCCATATCAACTAAAGTTGTAGCTCCATACTTCTTTGCTAATGAAAATATATCTTCTACCGGAGCAATCAACCCAATTGTATTACTCGCATGGCTAACTATTACTAAATCAGGTTTTAACGCATCAAACTGGTATCTAATTTTCTCAAGATCATACGTTAAATCTTTCTCAACATTTAATTGCGTCACAGTGATTTCGTTACGCTTTTCAAAATGATGTAATGTTCTTGTGACTGCATTATGTTCAAAAGGACTTATATATATGTTTTTTGCACCATCTGCAATAACACCTTGAATAATCATATTCAAAGCAATCGTTGCAGTTGGAGTAAATACAACCTGCTTTGCTGGACAATGCAGCAACATCTGTATTTTCTTTCTTGTATCAGCAATTAAACCACTGGCAGATGCGGACATGGAGTGCTCTCCACGTCCAGCATTCCCTCCACTTTTCCTATAAAACTCATCCATGAAGGCATATACACATTCTGGCTTTGGATATGTAGTTGCCGCATTATCAAAATATGCCATCACAGTCCTCCTAACATAAATCTTTTAGTATCTCCATAAGAATCTGACGCTTTTCTTGATCTGAAATAGCTCTTCCCATAGATTCTAATGCAGCTGTTACCTGATTGTGTAACAGCCTTCCCTTACCTGTACCTTCTACGCTGTTAAATCGTTTAGTTACAGTCCTTCCACTATCATCCATAAATGTAATTTGATATGTGCTTGTACTTTGTGTTTCCGAAGCTTCTGCCTGTTCTGAATGATGTGCTTCTGCGGTTTCTTTATAGCGTCTAATACTTGCTATAAATAGTTCTGAAACCTTTTCATCCCAATCTTCTATTCTCAAATCAGTAGCAAGCTTAGCAAGCCTAGTTATTGTGAGATCATCATCATTTGTAATGCTTCTAAATAAGCCAAGGCACTTTTCTGTACCATCAGTAAACAGCTGTTCAAACACGGTTTGATCCAAAGATTCACACCAGTCCTTAATGACAGAAGATAATGACATTTTATTTACATTATCTCTATTGTTTGGAAGAACAAACACTTCCTTTGTTTCCTTGGCTAAGCTTCTTTTTACGTTTTTCAAATAATCATCATAGTACTTCTTTACTGCACCCACATTATCTGATAATGTTTCTTGAAACTCCGTCATCGAAAACAGCTTTGGCAGTTTTTCAAACAATAATTCATTTCCGCTTATATTTTGTTTTAAAAGTTTAAGCAGATCCTGATATGCTTTAGGAAGTTTTTTCCCATCCGCTCCTTTTTTGCTTTCTTTTGCATACTTCGGCAATGCCATATACCAACGACGCATAGCTGATACAACATAATCATATGAATTTGCGCCTCTTTCAGCATCAACAATATATTCAGCAAAATTCTCTGCTAACCTGTTTACAAAAGATTCCTTTTCTGGATCCCAATCAAGATATGCCAACGTAAACATATCTGGCTTAGAATTAATCTGTAACAAAGTTTCAGCTGATAATGCAACCTGGCCAAATTGATCAGAAATAATAACCTCTCTCTTATACTCATGCATTACTGCAGCAAGATAGATTGGTATTAATCCCTTTCTTAACCCAATTTTTCCTTCAGCGGATGTGAGCCTGAAATATAATTCATCGAAAGACATAGTACCGTTCTGTCTTGTCTCCACGATAAAATCCTCGATTACTGCAAGCATTTCATCCATATGCTCTACAGCAGTTGGCTTCAAATTAAGTTTAGGCAAACCTCCATTTTCTTCCCAAATACCGGTTCGAATAAGAGTGCTCCTCATAATCGAAACTTCCTGTCCTGAACCTGTAAGTCCGAGATTCGGCTCCAACTCATTTCGAAGCAAAGCTGCCACAATCTTATTTCTGCTATTATTTGCTGTGGCAGTGATTTCATTCCTGTTCATTGCTTCATTATTGATAACAGGAGTAAGTGAATACACCTCATCGCAAATAACTGACATTAATTCCGTTAAAGCTGCTTTTCTAGAGATTGCAACTTCTTTGCCTTTATAAATGTAACATGATTTATACTCTTCAGGTCTTGTATATCCACGCATAAAGGTACCAATAACTTCTCTAAGATCCTCATAGATAACTTCGTATTCATCAAAAAGAACCTTGTCGTCATTAGCTCCATCTCTAAGTACTGACACAGCATTGTATTCTTTAACAATGTCACTAATTTCCGAAAAGTGTCTCGGCAAAATGAAGATTATGCTTTCACTTTCTTTACTCGTTTTAAGAATAATATCCTTGAGTCTACTAATAGATTCTTCACTATGAGGAATTATTCCATAGATAACACCATCAGAGTCAATGGATGCACTCTTAAGCACCCAGTCAACGTCTTCAGTTACTTCATCCTCGTCAATGAACTCAAATGTAAAGTATCTAATCATGTCTCTCTCGTTGTTATATCGAGACGGATATACATAATTATCAAAATTAGAGTTGTTCAGGGTATCTTTCACTGTCGTTTTCTTACTCTGAACCTCTATCATATCATTTATTTTTTGTCTGATGTCTACTCCAGAAGTCTGTTTTAATCTTAAAAAGTTATTACTTCTCTTAAGGTAAATCACATATTCTTTCTCAATCAGTTTATCAATAGCTTGGTTTATCTCTTCCGGGGTATAGCTTATCGAATAAATACTAACAAGTTCATCTTTTGAAGGCTGTAATTTTTCAAACTGCTCCAAAATATAAATCAATGAGAGCGTCTTAATAAGCTTACTTTCAAGAGAACCTTCACTAAGCTTATCTAGTATCATTTCTGTCAGCACATAGTTTTCATGTATGCTACCACCATATACCTCTTTCTTAAAGAGCGGTTCAAAGTAATCATAAATAAGATCTGGTGTAATCAATTCAAAACGATCATCTTCATATGTCTCTAAGAAAGCTGGCAATGTCGATACGCCAGGAGCAGAGATAAAAGTAAATAGTGTTCTTTCATTCTGCGCTACCCTTTCAGACAATCTAGGCAACACAAAAGTAGACACTGGATGCAGAGGATAACATGCGTATAATGTCTTCCTCAAATATGCTTCATCAACATCCCCAAAGATATTATGCTTTCCATATCTCTGGAAAATGTCTTCAAAACTCTTTGCTGAATCCTGACAGAATTTCTCCCATTTTGTACCCTTCTTCTGAATAGCCGATCCTATAATTTCATAGGTCTGAGTAAAATTATTATTTAAGTGAATATGCTTAAAACGTTCAGAAACACCACGCCAACCATCTACCTTCTGCTTTGGAAGCTTATCAATGTAGTTGGCAATTTCCTTGTGAGATATAAGCATTAAATGCATCTGTGCTTCGCCACTTCTGTTGCATTTTTCAGCAAAGTCCTGAAGCATTTTGGTATCACTTACAGAAGCTTCCTTAATATTAGCTTCAAGAAATTTACTGAACTCATCATAAATGACATAAATTCCTGTATATCCTTTTGTCTTTAATCCTCTAACTGCTTCCTCATAAAGATCAACAACATCAAAACCTAAAAATGGATTGAAAACACTACCCGCAGTAAGACTAGGATATATTTTCTCAAATCTTTCATAAGCCTCTGTGTCGAAATTCTGCAATGCCTCAGCAAACTGCTTAACAGGCATATCAAGTTCAGTTTTAAGCTTTTTATATGTTTCCGGAAACTCTTTTTCCCAACGATTAATAACCTGCACTGCTGCCTTATAATTCGTTTCAGGCATAATGTCTAACAAACCATTAGTGGACAGCGTTCTTTGAAGTGCAAGCAAGAAAGCTTGAGGCAGACTTGTATTGCTTCCTGTAATAATTACAGGAAGAATTTTATTACTTGAGTCATAATAATTTTCTACAATCTGCATAAGCCTTGGATTATCTTGAATCTTAGGCATTGCTTTTTCGAATAATGAACGTTCCCTCTTCATGAGCATAGCAAGAATAGTTAGTACAATGTGAGACTTACCCTTACCATAAGCTCCAATAAGAACTCGCGCTCTTTCTGTAGACGTTGGATTTGTGCTAAGAAGAATATCTTCCATTAATGCCAACGCTGATCTAGTCGGTATAAAATTTTTCAACTTATCATCATTGTTCAGATCATATCCAATATTTACTGAATACTGAAAACCTGAAGCAACCGATATCATTTTGCTCATTGGCATCCACCTACATTTCTTCGTCTATAGTTTCATAATACTTAGCTACGCAGTCATCAAATGTCATCTGCTTATTCAAGTGAATAACATCCAGACCTGCAGTTCTTATAATCTTAATCAGGCCTGCATTCTCTACCTCATGTAAAATATCCAACATTGTAATAGCATCAAGATTAAATACTTTTCCTATATTCTTAGGTTTAGTCAAAAGTTCATTTAATCCAATCTCATCTCTTCCATCAGCCTGATCCATAATCACCGCATAAACAACCCAAGGATTTAATGATTTTGCAGATGGTATTGTTTTCTTATAAGTCTTCTGTTTCTTGTTAGCAATATCTATTAACCCAAGTTCACCAAACGGACAATCAATATTATTCTCTGGTGAAACCTTTCCCGGATTGGATTTATATCTCGGCAAATAAGTATTTACAATACACTGAAAATCATCGTTCAATGATCTAATCGCTACTGCAGAAGCATCGTCAGCCATTAGTATATAATTCTGTAACCCTTGTACAAATTCCTCCCTTGTAAACTCTGACATTGAAAACTCATTAAAGAAGAAATACCATGCCGTTGCTTCTTCAGTTTGTTTTGCAAGCTGGTATTGAAGCAGGTATAAAGTTCCTAATTCTTCAATAAATTTGTCATGCGCAAAGACTTCTTTTCCAAGCGGAGTCAAGCTCTGTACTCTTTTTCCTTTAGTTGCTTCTTTTGTTAAGCCAACTGCCTGGAGCCAATATCTCAAAGCCTTAACCATGTTAGATCCAATGCCTAACACATCCATAGGATTTTCATTTTTATCTACAAACAAATCTTCCTTAGCAACAACACGTTCCATGCCCTTGCTAAGCCAACCTTTCCTTATAAAAAATGTATCGTGAGCACGAAACTTCATTGTCATTACAGCAACCTCCATAACTGTTACTTAGTACGCAAATATTTGTCCATAGTACATCCACCATCAAGATATTTTGCAGTCATACACATCTTGCAGTGAACACACTTGTCTGGATCTATATAATAACTATCGCTTGAAATTGATATCGCTCCTGCTCGACAAATCGACTCACATTTCAAGCACTTTCTACAAGCATTATATTTTCGAATCTGATAACCTACCATTCTCTGCAAATCATCGTGATCCTGAACATTCATAGTTCTCACCTTGACCGCATATTCATATCCATCCTGGCTAAACGGCTGTATGGATAGAATCGGCACGTTAGTTCGAGAGTCTAACACAATCACCTCATTCAGTAATTTCTTACCCAGCTCTGGTGCTACTCTTCCAAAAGGTGTAAACATACCTGTCAATTCATCATCAAAAGGTCTTACCAACCTATATATTTTTGCATGGTCTTCCGTTGTGCAGTTTGTGAACTTAATCTTAACATCACCTGCTGCTGCAAGACCATTTCCACCCTGACGTGCTTTCCACTTTCCCGTATCCACATATACCTCGGCATCTTCCTTACCTACCTTTTTTGCAAAATCAATAAGAAAAGCGCGCCATTTTTTTGACTGCTCAGGCATGTATATTCTTGACAAAAACTGAGCTCTCTGATTATTGTTAGGGCAACACCAACATCCTACTCTGTCATATCCCAATCTATATGCTTCATTAAAATCAACATCCTCTGCCAACATATAAAGCCATATATCAATATCTTTCCAGAAGAAGATTGGAGAAGCTACTGTCTGCTGCTGTATTTTTACAGACTCAGCATCATCTTCAACACGGTTATATTTACTTCTGCTTACTGACTCGGATTTTCTAATCCCATAGAACGTCAATATCTGCTGATTCCTATATAAACTATTGATTACTCGGGTAATAGGACCGGTCTTGAACATAGAACAACACCAACGCATCATACGTGCAGGTGGTCCTATATCCTCACATACATCCATAAACACTTGCTCATCATTCTTTGCAAACAAAAAGATTGCCTGTGGATGATTCTCTCTAAATCTCTCCGCATATGCTACCGTTGACGGAAACTCCAATGTCGTATTTCCAAATATATGTACAAGGCTAGGATTACTTAATGCCTTTGTTACAACATCTGCTGTTACTGTTGAGTCTTTTCCACCAGAGAAAGAAATCACTAATCTTTCTTCATCAAACTTGGAAGCTGTTCTTCTTACAAAATCAAATGATTCATCTTTCAAATAATTCAGTCGATTTCTATTAGCAGCAATAAAAGTTTTTATGTGTTCATTAAAGTATTCATATGTATTTCCAGATTCATACTCTTTAAGCTTTGCAGATATACCATCTGTATCAGCAGTCTGAAACAATCCACTCGGTATAGAAATACTCTTTCCGTCAATATAATATCTACTATTAACCGACCACACAGAACTCTTTACATATTCGTTCGGTTTTTTATCCAACAATATTTCCAATAATAATCTTTCTTCAGGGAATACCGGTCTAATATCCGTTGTAAGATATTTTGTTTTCTGTCCACATATCGGGCACGTTCCCTTATCTACCTGATTGGCAAACTGAATAATTGGCGTATAACAATGCTTGCACCAATAAATTTCAATAGGAAGATCTTCTACTGTCATTTCGCCACAGACTGGGCATACCTCTTCATTTGTCTCAATATTACAGTTTTTACACCACACTCTGTCGCTCACCTCCTAAAAACTCATAATAATAATACATTATTTGGTGTCCATTTTTACGGACTCGTCCGGAACCACCTCAACTATATCTTCGATTTTTGCATCAAGCGCTTTGCATATTTTCCCCAGCACTTGTGTAGAAACATCTCCACCTTTTCCCATTTTCGCCAATGCATTTGTAGAAATGCCTGCCATTTCACGCAAATCTTTTCTGTATAGTCCCCTATCAATTAGTAGTTTCCAAAGCTTGTTATAATTCATTCCCATGATTATTCACCCTTACCTATTTCTGCTGGATAGATATAAAACACCAAAAATATACTACCATTTTGTTTCTCAAAAGTCAATTTGGATTTGAGTTTTGCAAATCAGAATCAAATAAAAAAACCCTAGTTTTAGTAGCATTCTCTAAATTACCACTAGAACTAGGGCCTTTTATTTTCACAAACTAACTAATCATATGGACACAGCTCGCAATAGCTACTATCACTAATATGAATCAGTTCTTTACTTTCTATCGCATTGTCCTTTTTGTTAAAGATTATATTTAATGCAACATCTATTACCACTTCTGTTAATATTTCGCAACTTCCATCATTTCTATATTCTACTCTAGATCTTTCTAAAAGTTCTTTTGGATACATCTGTATCTCCGAAGCCGAAGCAGTAGACCTAATAACAGAATAATATTGAGCTTTCCCTTCGATAAAAAATCTATCCTCGTCAATTACAGCTATATCATCAATTTCAAAAGGTGCTACCTGCTCATGTGTATGAACAATAGGTGAATCTCCCGGAACAAATACCTCATAATCATCAATCGAACAATCTGTTAACTCGTTATGAATAAATTCGTCTATAGGATTAACAAAATGCACATCATCTGCTTGTAGCGTTTTCGCAAATCGTCCTTCCTCTTCCTCACGTTCTAATTGAGTTTTGACAATTTTCTCAATAAAGTCTTTTAAGCAAGGCCAAAATACTAATCTCTCTTCCGAAATACCCCTATTTCGCATGTCATCAATCAACTGTTCATGAAGTTTAAAGCGATTGCTACTATCTGCAAAATCCGATGTATTTTCCGAGATAAAATGAATTTCTTCCATTGCGTAATATTTTAGCAAATCCAGCACTGTACACCACAAAAGGAAATCTCTGTATCCATCCTTGCCATCCGCTTTAAATGGTTTCTTTCTAGTAAGTGCACGTGCAACGACATCTTTATGGCTTATATCAGGATAAGCTTCCGGAGGATACGCTCCCATTTCAAGCATGAAGCATGTTAAAAAGTCATCGTAACTTTTCATTTCCTCTTCTAAGCTTCTGACACCATCTATTTTAGCTTTCTCCGGCACTAAATCATTATATTCATCTATTTTTCTGTTAATAGCTACCAAAGCAGCTTCTAATCTTTCACGATGTTTGTTTCTCACCTCATCGTATACTATCTCTGGTATTATTACCTTTCCGAATTTACGCAGTAGCTGCATATTAGCTTTACGCATATAAAAATCTTTAATCAAAATATTGCTATCTAATATTATGAGCAAAGCGTCACTTCCCTTCAAATAATATTTACTATCTAATTATAACATCCACCCGTTTAACACTCAATTTGAATTGTATTTTTTCACTTAATAGCCATTTATCATGCCCCTGAATACTCCTTATCGCTTGCCTTAGAGTATTTGCTCTTCCATGTTGATGATACGGATGACTAAATCGGTGCTTATGAAATATAACCAAAGCTTCTTCTGTTGGGTATCCAGCACAATGCAAATACCAATAATGACCTGTGTTCCTGCTCTGTATTGTTACATCCTTCCCATCAAGCATAATCACATTAAAATACTGCTTATCTATCTGAGATAAATGTTCCTGATTAAACATCTGCTTTCCCTTCTGCTGCAAACCATGCAGCCAATGCCTTTTCCAAAATATCATCTATTGTCTTCTGGTCCTTTCCTTTGAAATATTTCTTTGATATCTTCTCAGCCACCTTGATATTCATAGGCCTGTCCTTAGGCTCTACTGTCTTTGTGAGATATCTCCTGACCATAGCCAAATTAAGAGCGCCGGAATGCTCTCTGAGCTTAATCGCCATTGCCATTGTAAGTTTCACACGCAGTTCCATCATCTGTTCATACACCAATTGTTGCTCTTCCTCTGTCAGAAAAGATATCTGAATTCCAACCTTAAATATCAGCGAACCATTATCCAACTTATGTCGAAGCGGGATTATTAAATCATTTACCTTTAACAATCTGCCTACGGAGCTTCCGGACAGACCATACTCTTTGCCAACTTCATCACGATTGTTAAAATGATGGTCACCGTGACCACCTTTTAACGTTTTGCCTTCCAGCTTTGCCACCTCAGCCATAATACTTTCACGTTGCCTCTGATAGAGCACTTTGTCATATCGTTCTTTTAACACCGCTGCCTTTTCCGATATTTCCAAATCAGAAAAGGACCTCTGCATCAGATTTGTCTCTATCACATACACATAAGCATCTGTATCGGGCAAATCATATTTGATAATAGCAGGAATCTTTTTAAGTCCTGCTATCTTTGCAGCATTCTGTCTGTTGTGACCGGAAAGCATTTCATATCCATCATCAATTTTACGCACTATCACTGGATTAAGGATTCCGTGGTCTCTGATGCTTTCCACCATATCGTCCAGGCGATCCCCCTCATACAAATGAAACGGATGATTGTGGAATGGTTTGATGGAGTCGATGTCAAGCATCGTTACTCCACCCTTCATGGTCTTTACCGGCATCTGTGACGAAGTATCCTCAGTCAGCAAATCAACTGCATCAAATATTTTTCTTTTCGTAGAATTAGCCTTCATTCTCAATCAACTCCTTTGCTAAATTGTTGTAGGCGACACACGCCTTACTGTCCGGTGCATATTCCACAAGTGGTTCAGAATAATATACAGATTCACCCACCTTTACCGTATTTGGTATCATACTTTCAAAAATCTTTATCTGACCCTCAAATGTTTCTGTCACTTCCTCTGTAATAACCTTGCAAAGGTTCGTTCTGGAATCACACATCGTAAGCAATATACCTGCCACTGATAGTTTCGAATTAATTCTATTCTTAATCTTCTTTACTGTTTTAAGGAAATCCTGTAATCCCATCATCGCCAAAAGCTGAGGATTAACTGTGATAAGAACTTCATCTGCTGCAGACATGGCATTGATGGTCAAGGCACCCAATGATGGAGAAGTGTCGATAAGAATGTAATCGTACGACCCCCGAAGTTTTTCCAATATATCTGAAAGCATCTTTTCCGCTCCCATTTCAAGACGAAGCTTAGCATCTACCGCAGACAAAACCATTGAAGACGAAATAAAATCAACACCATTTCTGGTCTGGATGTATTCGTTTCTTTCTGGAAGCTCTTCCTCTTCAATCTGAGCCATCATCAGATTTCCTATTGTCACAGGCACTGCCGTCACATCTTCCACTCCAAGGCAAGTCGATAAATTAGCCTGACTATCGAAATCCACTGCCAGCACTTTCTTTCCCAATTTACTAAGAGAATATGCCAGATTGAATGTAGTAACTGTCTTGGATACTCCACCTTTCATGGAGCCAATCATTATTATCTTTCCACTCATACGCCGTACCTCACTTCCCTCTCTGCCACAACCTGCTGGTAAATCTTTTTCTTCTCTGCCTCGAATTTCTTATGCAGCTTCTTCATCTCTTCATCAAGGAAAGCCTGCTCCTTAGCTTCAGCCTCTTCTCTCGCATGGTCTAATGTAATAACCAGCTTTCCATCTTCGCATTTCACCAGAATAGGATCTCCAACATTGAATCCCAACTCTTCAAGCCATAACCCCTGAATCCTAAGCATCGGAGCTGACTTGTAGCCATAACCACTAAAACTACTTACTTTCAATTCTCTGTAATCTTTTCTTTTCCTTGTCATAAGTTTGCTCCTTTCGTTCTATGTACTATGTTGTTTGGAATTCCATTATAGGACATAGTCGCATGTCCTGTCAATCAAAATTTGTATAGTCGCATGTCCATTTCAAAAATACATGGTCAGATGTCCATTTTTGTGTTATACTGTGTTTGGAAAATTGCGCCCGAATGGGCAGATTGTGAGATAGGTAAAATGAATGAAGAGAAAAAGACTGGAAGGAAATTAACGCAGGCTCGTAAAGAAGCCAATGCCAGATATAATAGCAAATTCGTAGAAGTGAAAGTTCGTATGACACCGGAACGCAGATCTGTTGTCCAAGACCATGCAGCCTCTATGGAAGAAAGTGCTACCGCTTTTATCAACCGTGCAATTGATGAGACTATGGCCCGTGACCATGAGAAAAAATCCAACTCTTAAAGCAAAAAATCCGGCAGTAACTGACTGTGTAAAACAGCCCTTTACTGCCGAACCCATTTTTCATATTTTTCCATACATATTTCTTTCTACACATGAATTTTCATTGCAACAAGACTCTCAAATTCTGTCATAGTAATTAGTCAAAAAAATCATTTCTCCAAACCGTGTAAAACCTGTGTAAAAGCACTTTCCTTACACCTACAATCCCTTGAAAACAAGCACTTTTTAGAGAGTTACCAGTATATTGCCGTGGCATACCATAAGAATTTTAACTTTTCTTTCCATATCGTTTCATATCCTTGCATATCTTCGTTTTTCCTAGGTTTTATCAGGTTTTCCCGACAGAACCCTTTCTTCCCTATCCTAGCATAACTTCGCATATCTTTCCATATCCTGGCAAGCAAAATGAGTAAAAATCTAGGTAAATCCTCTCTTTTTACTCATTTTTACCCACCACTTTATTTCAGGTATCTTTTATCCTTTTATCGTGCACATCTTTTCAACTCTTTTTCTACGTTTTCCAGACGTTTTATTTCTTTCTCCGCATCCTCTAACTTTAAGTGAGTATAAACATTTAAAGTCACACTGATATCGGTATGTCCCATGAGATATTTCAGAGTTTCTACGGATATTCCCCTCTTTGCCATATTCGTACAGAATGTATGACGGCAGACATGGGGTGTTATCTTTGGGAGTTTCACCCGATATATCTTGTTATATTTTTCAACAGAACGCTGAAACCGCTTCTCCCATTGATAAGGCATCATAGGCATTCCGCGCTTATCCAAGAACAGAAAACCTGTATAACCATCTATCATTTCCTCGACTTTAGGTTTCTTTCTATTCTGTACTACCCTCTTGAATGCTGCATACGATTATTATTAAAAGTACAACCACATAATATGTATTGCAGTCAAATATCAT